>Ga0209276_100052_pt1 | contig 281069 bp, 242 predicted proteins | sample DewCreD2012metaG_3_FD_185473 | JGI IMG/M metagenome (GOLD analysis project Ga0209276, IMG submission 185473) | Hot spring sediment bacterial and archeal communities from British Columbia, Canada, to study Microbial Dark Matter (Phase II) - Dewar... ...
CGCCTCAGCGTCGTCGTGATAGAAGTACCTCCCCTTCGGGAACGGCGCGAAGACATCCCTTTGCTGGCCGAGGCTTTTTTGCAGGAAATCATCCAGGAATACGGCTTGCCGCCCCGTACGCTCTCCGAAGGCGCACTCGAAGCCCTCACCAAATACGATTGGCCAGGCAATGTGCGAGAACTGCGCAACGCCATCGAACGGCTGATCATCTTCTCAGACAAAACCATTCGGGCCGAAGACGTCCAGCGCTACGTGATCACGGGAGCTGTCTTGGCTCCCCCACGTGAATCCGACTCAATCTGGAGTCGTCTGCGCGAAGAGGTGCCCCCCCAGCAGTTCCTCGAAAAAGCCGAACGAGAATACCTTCTGTATCACCTGCAGAAGCACGGCTTCAATGTCTCTAAAACGGCTGAAGCGCTCAATATGCAGCGTACCACTTTGCATGCGCTCATCCGACGCCTCGGCATCAATCGGAACGAACATGTTTGAGGCCTACGTATACGACGCCGTGCGTACCCCGCGCGGAAAAGGCAAAAAAGACGGTAAACTGCACGCCGTCCGCCCTGTAGAACTGATGCGCCAGTTGATTGGGGCGATCCTGGAACGCCACCCCACCCTACCCCCTGAAGCCATTGAAGACCTCATCTTGGGCTGCGTAACCCAGATCAAAGAGCAGGGGTCTAACATAGCCAAAGTAGCTGCGCAAGTAGCAGGCCTCCCCGAAACGGTGGCCGGCGTGACGCTGAATCGCTTCTGTGCTTCGGGCCTGGAAGCGGTCAATCAGGCGGCCGCTTACCTGCGCGCCGGCATCGGCGAAGCCTTTCTGGCCGGCGGCGTGGAATCCATGAGCCGCGTGCCCATGGGGTCAGACGGTGGAGCCTGGTACATGGACCCCCTCGTCGCCTTCGAGGGATATTATGTGCCGCAGGGCATCTCCGCAGACTTGATTGCCACCTTGTATGGGTATACCCGGGAACGGCTGGATCGGTTTGCGCTGCGTTCTCATCAGCGCGCCGCTTATGCTACCGCTCAAGGGTACTTCCGTAGGAGCCTCATACCGGTACGCGATCCGCTTGGAGAGGTGCTGCTCGATAAGGACGAAAATATTCGGCCCGATACCAGCTTAGAAAAACTTGCGGCTTTGGAGCCTTCCTTTGCACAGATAGGGCAGCAGTTTGGCTTTGATGCGGTGGCTTTGCAAAAATATCCTCAGCTTGAAGCCATTCAGCACGTCCACCATGCCGGCAACTCGTCCGCGATTGTAGACGGAGCGGCGCTGGTGCTCCTGGGCTCAGAAGCGCTGGCTACAAAGTACGGGCTTCGTCCTCGTGCTCGCATAGTCAGCTGGGCCGTTACCGGAACCGAGCCTACGATTATGCTTTTAGGGCCGGCTCCTGCCACGCGCAAAGCCTTGGCTCGCGCTCAGCTTACCGTGGCTGACATAGACCTTTTCGAGGTCAATGAAGCGTTTGCGGCCGTGCCTATCCGGTTTATGGAGGAGCTGGGCGTGCCAGAAGAAAAAGTCAACGTAAACGGCGGGGCCATCGCCATGGGCCATCCTCTCGGGGCTACCGGCGCTATCTTGATAGGAACGCTTCTGGACGAGCTGGAAAGACAGCGTCTTCGTTATGGAGTGGCCACCCTCTGCGTCGGCGGAGGCATGGGTATCGCTACCGTCATCGAAAGGCTATAAATCCTGCTTGAAGCTCAGCAAAAAGCGTGGCTTATCGGCGCGCCCTTCTTCGATGGGCCAGTAGACTTCCACGCCGATGGGCAGCTGCATGACGCGAAACGTGAGCCCGGTCCCTACGCTCATGAGAAAAGGGCTTTTGAGCGTTTGGACCGAGATTACAAGGGGCGGCTTGAAGATGTATTCGGCGTCGATGGGGTTTTTTTGGGAGAAGGGATTCCCTGTGGTCCACGTAGTGCCTATATAGTAGCCGATCTGCCACTCAAAACCGTAGAGGGGGCGGGTGGGGAGGGCTTCGCTGCTTTGCCAGGCTAAAAGGGGTAGGCGGGCCACCACCGACCCTAAGAGGAGGTTTCGGCCGCGTCGAGCATGGTAGGAAAAGCCTGGCATGTAAGCGTATTCTGCCAGGTAGTACGCGCCGACCGGCCCTAACGCCGGTATTTGACTTCGGTTCAGGTACTCATAGTTGACCCAGTCTGGCACGCCTCCTAACAGGAAATAGCGGCCTTGCAAGCCGCCCCAGGCGGCGTGGCCGTTGAGCTGGAGCATGAGGAGACGCCCCACCGGCTGGAAGCGGGTGCCTTGCAAGCTAACTAAAGGAAACCCCCACTGAGCTCCGCTGCGATACGCCTCTGCACGAAGCTGGAGCTTCCAGCCCTCCCAGGGAAACCGTTCTCGATAAGAGACGCGGTCTATTAGAAAGCGAAATCGGCCGCCTGTCCAGAAAGTGTGGGCTGAAAGGTCAAGCTGATCGGTAGTCTGCAGGTCGTACCGATGAGCTTGTAGCCCCAAGACCATGGCCTCTACCGCTAAAGAGGGGGTGAGCACCCATCGGACCCCACCAATTCCTTGCCAGGTGGTGTTGCGAAGGGTACGGCCATACCGCTGCTCGGAAAAGAAATGGCTTTGTTTGATGAGCTCTGCCACAGGCTGGAGGCGGTGCCGGTACGCGGTGTAGCTTAGTTGCAGCTGCGAGCTGCGCAGGTCTATATAGGGGGTCCATTCAAATCGGAACCTATGGTTGCCCTGGTGATCCTGGAGAGTCAGTTCTGTGCGCCAGCCCAGCCGCATGAGGGGATGGATCGTGGGGCCCATGCGCAAGTCCGCCAGCAGCAAGTGGAAAGGCACCTTGCCCAGCGGTTGGGCCGTGGGAATAGCGGGGCTACGGGTTTCCTGGGGAGGATTCTTGGAACGGGTTCGGCGTCGGCGAGGTCGCTCGCTCTCTTCGTCGAAAAGGTAAAAGGGCTGACGCGCAGTTCGGGGGGTATCTTTTCGGGCCGTATCTCGGGGCAGAAGGGGCTGCGCCAGGGCATAGGTGCTGGTATAGCGACCTTTTCGCTGCAGGCGAAATTGAATCACTTCAGCCGCACTGATAGGAGGGAAAACGTCACCGCGAGGTGCAAGCCTCTGGGCGGGCAGGCTGCCGAGTCTCCATCGTCCGCGGGCCGCATACAAGAAAAAGACGCTATCGCTCGCGCGACCCACCCAGCTATGAAGTCCTGGTACGAACCCTGAAGCAGGCTGGCTGGTGTCGGGGGCGATCCACCAAGGGTAGCCTTGCCCATATACGTCACAAAGAGTAAGGGCTCCGCTATCCGCAGGCACCCACCCTCCCAAGGCCGCATAGAGCGAAGGAAAAGGCAGCGGTTCACATTGCCCGCCCCTGCATCGTACAGGACGCGGGGGTTCCCACACCACAGAAAGAGGACGGAGGACACTGGTGTCGGGTTGCCAGAGAGCCCACACTTCTCCTTTGGGGCGGGGCAGGGGCCATAGCAGATCACCTTTGGCGGTAAAGGCTTTTCGTAGGTTGCCCTGGGGATAGCTAAAGGTAAAAAGGGCTACTTCTCCTGCGTCGGTTAGCGCCGATAGCCAAAGGCCCCCTTCCTGGTCCCAGGCCAGGCTATGGATGGCGCGCACTTCTACGGGGTAGCGGTCGTAGCGCCGTCTGTCGGGGTCCCATACCCAAAGGAGGGGACCTTCTATCTGGTAAGCCACCCAAGCTAAGCGCCCACCGGGCGAAAAAGCTAAGGGCACTTGCGGCTCTTCGTAAGCGTTTCTCCAGGGCCAGGCGCCCGGCAGTTCATAACTCTGGCCCTCCATCTGGAGGAAATACCGGATAGCTCCTTTACGGTAGGTGGCGTAGGCCACCTGGTTTGAGTGTACAGCCGCTGCGAGGACAGAGAAGGAAAGGGTTTCCTCTATGGAGGAGTTAGGCTCTTGCTTTAGAGATTCCAAGAAAGACCTCCATTTATGGGTCAGCTCTTCTTCAGATAGGTTGAGGGTTAGGGCTAAGGCTTCAGAGATGTTTCGAGTAAGGCGCGCCATGTATAACAGGTCTATGACTTTCCGCTGCCCGTATGTGCGGTAGAGGTAAAACCAGATAGACTTATACAAGCTGCGGTAGAAGGGAGAACGAGGAGGTTGACGTCTGGCAATAAGAGTAAACGCCGTAGGGGGTAGTTGTTGTAGCCAGGCTATGTCCTCGCCGGTCCACCCTTCGCCCCAGAAGTAAGCAAACCCCCACCAAAACCAGTCGGGCATATACAGGAGGGTCCGATTCTGAAAACGCATCCCCTCAGAGAAATATAGGTGTTCCAGCACGGTGGCAATGAGACGGCTACGCACCTGGGCGGCGAGGGCGGCGCGAGAGGCTGCAGGAAAAACCTCTACTATTCTGGAAGGGGGGGTAAGGCTACCTTGGGGGGTAGGTAGGGGCTGTTGGGCCCAAGCGCGGGGGCTGGGGTGAAGCCGCACCGTAAGCACCCCTTCCGGCTGAAACTCCAGCAGCCCTGTGATTTCCTGAAAGGCGTCTACACTCCATGCGCTTACCTGTTGAGCGAGGCTTTCTTGCCCGCGCAGGTACCATACCTGAACCGCGCCCCGCTGCAGGGCTTCCCAACCCTTAGGTGGGGACTCGTATCCGGAAAACCCTTGGGCCCACACCAGCGTGAGGGCTATCCAACTAATCTGCCGCACTGTCTCAAATAAACTAAATTTGCCCCATGCTACGATGGCCTATCTGGGGCTTGGCTTGCGCTCTGTTATGGGCTCAGAAAAAAAAGGCTTCTCAGGCCGAGCCGACCCTGCCTCCCCCACCTGCCCCAGCTCAAAAGATGTATGCCCAGGCCGTGCGGTATGGGGATCCGCTGACGCAAATCGTGGCGCTGCACTGGCGCCTCGCTACCGAAGGCCCTTCCTCGGGTTTGCGTGACACGCTGGCTCAGGCGTATTTTCAAGCAGGGTTCTATCGGCAGGCGATCGCCGTGGCCGAAGAGCTCCTGCAGGAGCAGCCCCGCAACGCTGACCTGGCCGAAATCCGCGCCCTGTCGTACTTCTACCTTCAAGATACCAAAAACGCGCTCGACGCCTACGAGAAACTCTATGAGATCACCCAGTCTCCCTTCCACCTGTATCAGGTTATCACGCTTCAGTTCAACCTCCAACGGTATGGGGAATGCCACGCCAGTATTGATCGTCTGCTATCGCTCCCGGAAGCTGAGCGGTTAACGGTGCGCATCTCTACCCAAGGTGGCGAAACGCAGGAAGTCCCCCTCAAAGCCGCTGCGCTCAACGTACGAGGGGTGCTATACCGGATTCAGAAGGAGCCTGAAAAGGCCAAAGCCGCTTTTGAAGAGGCCCTGAAGGTATTTCCGGGTTTTCTTCTGGCCAAAGGTAACCTGGAAGATCTAAGCCGAGAGTCCGCAAGTGCGACGAAGAAGTGAGGCGTTTTTTCCTCTCGGACCTTGTGAGGGCCTGGGGGGTCGCCCTCTTGTGGGCAGGGGTATTTTTATACTACGCCCACTATGACTACCTGGGCTGGTTGCCTGCCCTGGGTGGGGCGGCGATGGTTTTGGGGGTGAGTGGAGGGATATGGGGCCTCTTTTGTGGACTCTATAGGAGCGTAGAAAAAGGGAGCGTCGCATATGTCTTGAGCTCTTTTTTAGCGTTTCTGGGTGTAGTGCTTTTTCAGAAAATGCTTCCAGACTCCTTTACGCCTCTTTCTTCCTGGCAAGAGGTGATGGGGTATACTTGCGCCATAGGTGTAGGGGTGGGGGGGGGAATATGGGCTGTTTCCCGCGTGCCTCGCACCGCTCTATTGAGGTTCTTTCACTTCTTTTCTATGGGGCTTTTTCTCCTGAATGGAATAGGGTGGCCCCTCTACAGAGTGCTCAAGCGCGGCTCTAAAACGGACCCTGTCTGTATGAATCCCTCTTCTCCTTTGCGTTCTGTATACGTCATCTTACTGGATGAGCACCCTTCGCCTGCTGTGTTGAAGCAGGTATTTCCCCAAGCAGACACTCTCCTTTTTAGACTCGGCAAGAGGGGATTTTTTTATAATGATTCGCTCTGGGCAAACCCCGCTTCTACCTTACATGCCGTGGCTAAAGTATATCAAGTGACGAAAGGCATAGAGAAAGACTCTATTGTGGATTTTGGTTTTCTCCAGGACGCGGGGCTACTGCTTGAGGCTCAAAAAAAAGGATATGACCTAAAAGGTCTTTGGCCTTACTATGGCCCTCTTCAACAACTGCCTATCCGGTGGGAAGGAAACGGGCTTTTTTCTTCGGCTTTTGGTCATTTTCCCTGGACAAGGCCCATAAGCAGATGGATAAAGCATCAGTATGATAAGACTTTTGTGGATAGAATGAAGAAGATAGCTGGCCGCCCGCCGGAAAAACCCACTTTCTACCACCTGCATGTTTTTCTGACCCATGCTCCGTACTCGACTGGTCAAGGAGGAGCATGGCAACCGCTGCTGGACTATTCGCTGCAGGAGCGAGTGCGCAATGCGATTTCTTATACTCATCAGGTCCTACTTGAGTTTATAGATACGCTGCTGGCTACTTATCGGAAAGCGCATCGCCTTGAGCCGATTATTTTGGTTTTTTCGGACCATGGCTGGCATATAGGAGAACCAGAGCGGCTTGGAGTGGGCGATTTTACACTTGGACGACGCCTTAAGCATCAGGCCTTCTTGGCGGCTTATCTGCCGGGCTGGGATTCGGTGGCGGCGCGCGCAGCTGTAGGAGCGGTGCGGGATTATCAGGCACTTTCCAAACTGCTGCGACAAGCGCTGGGAGCCCAAGGCGTAGATTCATGTAAAGCAGCTGAAAAGCTACCTTTGCCCTCATGTGGCTATATGTAGACCCGGGCTTAGGTGCGTTGGTGTTGCAGGCCCTCGTAGCCGGAGCGGCGGCGGCGTGGCTGCTCTTTCGTAGGAAGGTGGCGGCCCTGTTTTTCTGGCGAAAGAGAAAAGAGGCAAGCACTCAGAAAGAGACGTGAACGGCTTAGAAGGCCGTGACCCGTGGGGGGTTGTCTTGGTGATCGAGGGGAGATGGTATCGGCGCTTCACACCTGAAGGGGAGCGGTTTTATCGCGAGAGTCTGCCTTTGCAAGCTCAGCTTGCTGCGCAAAACTTATGGCTTCTTGCCGGTGAGCCCGTAGGGGGGCAGGTAGAGCTTCCAGTCTTAGCTTGCCTGACTTATCCATGGGAGTGGGATTGGGCAGGCTGGCAAGAAGCGGCCCTTTCCACCTTGCGCATACAGAAAGAGGCGCTGAAAGCGGGGTGGAGCCTTCGGGATGCTACGCCTCTCAATCTTACTCGGCAGGAGGGGCGCATGGTGTGGTTCGACCAGCTCTCCCTCGGGCCCTATCAAGCCGGTGAACCTTGGAAGGCGTATCCTGAGTTTGTGGCGACCTTTTTGGCGCCCCTTTTGCTAATGGCTTGGCGGGATCGACGCCTGGGCAAGGAGCTCCTGCTCTACCCACAAGGGCTGCCTTTGGACTTGGTGTATAGCCTACTGCCGGGGCTGCGCAGATGGCATCCCACGGCCCTTATACACCTTCGCCTAAGCAGACAGGCCTCCTCAAGAGGAACCTCTGCCGCAGAAAAAATCTCTTCTCGTCCTACCCTTTCTACCCGCCGTCTTCTTGCCCTGGTAGAGTCGTTAGAGGCGGATGTCCAAGGGCTTAAGCCTCGATACGCTCCCTCGCCCTGGGAAGGGTACGAAGGCGCAGCGTGCCCCTATTCCGAACGCGCCCAAGCCCATAAACAGCAGACGGTTGCCGCTTGGCTCGAACGATTGGCCCCTCGTCGAGGAATGGACCTCGGAGCGCACGTGGGTACCTATACCCGTTTTCTCCTTGCAGTGGCTAAGGAGAAGGTCCTGGCCCTGGAGCAAGACGCCTACGCCCTGGATCGGCTCGCCGCTTCGCTTGCCAGCTCCCGTTTGTATCCTATCTGGGCCGATATAGCCCATCCCTCTCCCCCTGTGCAGCTCGGCGGTCGAACCCTGCCTGGCCTGCTCGAAAGGCTCGAAAGTAGCGTAGAAGTCGTCCTGGCCTTGGCTTTGGTTCACCACCTAAGGTTGCGATCTTTTCTGACTTTTTCGGTGCAGGCCCATCGCTTTGCCCATTGTTTAGAACCGGGCGGGCATCTAATCGTCGAATATGTGCCTCCTACCGATCCCATGGTAAGGCGACTCCACAGCTGCCCAGAAACTTTCCCTGACTACTCAGAGGAAGGCTTCTTGGCCGCAATGGGAACTTACTTCTCGTTAGAAGCCGTAGAACGGCTGCCGGAATCTGAGCGAAGCCTTTATCTTTTTCAAAAGCGGTAGTGTGCTGATCCTCATGGGCGACGTAGTTCAAGGATGCCTTTAGAGGCGAGGTAAGGGCTCTCGGGCATTTTTTCTCGGAAGGGGAGCCAGGTAGCCTGCCAGGCAGAAGGAGGGGTAGGCCACGGCTGGCCGGTGTAGTAGTAGAACGTGCCTTGAGGTTCGAGGAGCCGCTCTACCCAGCGCAGCACTTGGGGTAGGGGGGCTACCGCCCGGCCTACAATGAAAGGAAACCGCTCCCTTAGGGTCTCGGCGCGACCCCATTGCACGCGGCAGCGCTCAGAAAGGCCCAGTTCAGCTACCATGGCCGCCACGGCCTGCACTTTTTTACGGGTACTATCCAGGAGGAGGAACTCGGTCTCAGGATGCGTTATCGCTAAAGGTAGGCCAGGCAGTCCCCCTCCTGTACCTATATCCAGCACGCGTACGCCTGGGGGAAAACGGCGCCAAGTCAGCAGCAGCAAACTGGGGATCAGGTGGTGTTCCCACACCCGCTCAATATCCCGCCGAGAAATGAGATTGATGCGCTCATTCCAAGTCTGGAGGAGTTTGGCATACTGATGAAGTTGGGCTATCTCTTCGGCATGGAGGAGCGGCTTCAGGCAAGCAGGCAGCTCAGGCCAAGAACTGGGTTCGCAGGACATACGAGAGCACCCCCCCATGCTGGTAGTAGGCGATCTCCACTTCCGATCGCAAGAGGGCTCGGACTTGAAAGCGCTTTTCGGTACCCGTTTGGGGGTCTACGGCGTGGACCGTGAGTTCTTTGAGCGGACTGAGCCCCTCTGCAAGGCCGTGGAGGTGGTAGACCTCTTTTCCGGTTAGGCCAAGAGTTTCGGCGTTTTCGCCGGGCATGAACTGAAGAGGAAGGATGCCCATGCCTACTAAGTTGCTGCGGTGGATGCGTTCGTAGCTTTCGGCGATCACGGCTCGGATGCCGAGAAGGTTAGGGCCTTTGGCGGCCCAATCTCGCGAAGAGCCGCTACCGTATTCTTTGCCCGCCAGCACCAGGAGCGGAGTTCCTTCTTGCTGGTAGCGCAGGGCGGCCTCGTACACAGTGAGCGTTTCTCCTGTGGGATGGTGGATTGTCCAGCCGCCTTCGCGGTCGACCAGTTTGTTACGAAGGCGCACATTGGCGAAGGTGCCCCGAACCATAACTTCGTGATTGCCGCGCCGGGCCCCGTACGAGTTGAACTCCTTAGGGTCCACCCCCTGCGCAATGAGGTACTGCCCCGCAGGCGACTGTGAAGGAATAGCCCCAGCCGGTGAGATGTGGTCCGTCGTTACAGAATCTCCCAGCACCAACAGCACCCGGGCCCCTACAATGTCTTGTAAGGGGGGCACTTCTCGGCTTACCTTATCAAAAAAGGGCGCTTTCCGAATGTAAGTAGAGCGAGGGTCCCATTGATAGAGCCCCCCGCTGGGGGCCTCCAAGGCTTGCCATGCCGCTTCCCCCGCAAAAATGTGGGCGTAGTTTTCCTGAAAGTCCTTTTCATCCATCACCGTCTCCATGAGCTTCTGCACCTCTTCGGCGGTAAACCAGATATCTCGCAAGTAGACGGGGTAGCCATCGGGGTCGTACCCGAGCGGTTCCTGGTCAAAGTCTATGTCTACCCGTCCGGCCAAGGCATACGCCACGACGAGGGGGGGAGAAGCCAAGAAGTTCATGCGCACTTGGGGGTGGACCCTTGCTTCGAAGTTGCGGTTGCCAGAGAGTACCGCGGCCACGACTAAGCTTTTTTCTTGGATAGCTTGAGAGACGGCAGGCGGTAGAGCCCCACTATTTCCAATGCAGGTGGTACAGCCGTACCCCGCCACATGAAAGTGAAGGGCTTCTAAGTAGGGGAGTAGGCCGGCTTTTTCCAGGTAGCGCGTCACGACCCGGGAACCCGGAGCCAGACTGGTTTTGACCCAAGGCTTGGGGCGTAGGCCTGCTGCCACCGCTTTTTTGGCCACCAGGCCTGCTGCCAGCATCACCGTGGGATTAGAGGTGTTCGTGCAGCTGGTGATAGCGGCGATCACCACCGCACCGTCCCCCAGGAGGTATTCGCTATCGCCCGTAGAGAGGTGAGCGAAGCCGTTCTGAGGTAAATGCTGGTGGGTCAGAGTGAGAGGCTGCGGGGCGACAGGATGGGGTTGGCGGTGAAAGGTGTTTTCCAAGGCGGCTTGGACAGTAGGCTTGACGCGCGAAAGGGCTATCCGGTCTTGCGGTCGTCGAGGCCCAGCAATAGAAGGCTCTACCTGATCCAGCGATAGCTGCACCACCTTGCTATACACCGGTCTTTCGGCGGGGTCTCGCCACAAGCGGTTGGCCTGCGCATAGGCGCGGATAAGGTTTATCTGCTCCGTGGAGCGTCCAGTCAGGCGCAGGTACCGCAGCGTCTGCTCATCTATCGGAAAGTACGTGATGGTGCACCCAAACTCGGGCGACATATTAGAGATGGTGGCTCGGTCGGGGACAGTGAGGCTATCCAATCCAGGCCCGAAGACCTCCACAAACTTATCTACTACGCCTACTTGGCGCAGCAGTTCGGTGATGGTGAGCACGAGGTCCGTAGCGGTGACGCCGGGGCGAAGGCGTCCGGTCAGTTCCAGCCCGATCACTTCCGGGCAAGGAAAATAAAAGGGCTGCCCTAACATAGCTGCTTCGGCTTCTATGCCGCCCACGCCCCAGCCCACTACCCCTATCCCATTCACCATGGGGGTGTGAGAATCGGTCCCTACCAGCGTGTCGGGAAATACCCACCCTTCCCGAGCGGTGATTACCGTCGCCAGGTATTCCAAGTTTACTTGGTGCACGATGCCCATACCTGGCGGCACGATCCGAAAACGATCAAAGGCTTGTTGCGCCCATTTGAGAAACTGGTAGCGTTCTCGGTTTTGCTGATATTCCCGCTCAATATTTCGTTGGAGGGCCAAGGCGTTCCCAAAAGAGTCCACTTGCACCGAGTGGTCGATCACAAGGTCTACGGGGACGAGGGGATTGATGGCTTGGGGGTCTTTGCCATGGGTGGCTACCGCTTCCCGCAGCGAAGCCAAATCTACGACGGCGGGCACGCCTGTAAAATCTTGCATTAGTACCCGCGCAGGGATAAATGCCACTTCCGCTTCCGAAGAGGGGTGACCATCCCAACCCCGAAAAGGTTCGATATGTTGGCTCGTTACCTTGTATTGGTCCAGGTTTCGCAGCGTATTCTCTAAGAGAATCCGTAAGCTATAAGGCAAAGCTTCGAGAGAGAGGCCCAAGGTTTTGGCGGCAGCCGGTAAGTCTACATAGCGTAAACCCTCCCAGTTTTTTTTCCATTCGTCCATGCTGCAAAGATAGGAGCTCTTGGGGGAGCCTCCCTCCCGCTGCAACATTTGGCCGGCCCAAGCGTACATACTGGGTGATATGACAGTCCTACAAAAACCTAATCAGTTCCAGGCGAATGTCCTGGTGGTTCCGCTTTTTGCGGATGCAGAGAGCGAGGCAGTGTTTCAGCAGGCTTTTCTCTCGGCTCGAGAAGCCCTGGCGCAAGGTAGCCTTCGGATTCGGGAGACGGGCTCGGTGCGATCGCTTATTGTAGAGATCACAGACGATGTGGTGGTGCTACTGCCCGAGCACGAAATCTTAGAAGGAGGCGGCCAAAATCGCACGCCCGCAGGCACGTTCCTACTGAGGCGTGGCACGCACGAGGTGCCGGTCTTTTGTGTGGAGCGGGGCCGGTGGAATCCCAGCGGAGAGCAAACCTTCCAACACATGGCGTTTCAGCTGCCTTTGGAAGTGCGTCGAGCTAAACTCAAGAGCCGCTTGCCCCACCGGCCTCCCGATTCCTCCTCCCTCTCTTATGAGCAGCTGCGAGAAAGGCTGATAAGGTTTCTCCGATCGCAGGAATTCCGCAAAGCCGAAGAGGTGGCTGATTTAATCCTCGAGCGTAGTATGGACTATCTGCGAAACCAAGGTATCCAAGACCGGCGGAGCCTGCCCCTCTACTTACCTGAGATACCCGATGCCTGGTTACATGATGTGGCAGTGGTGCATGGCGTCGATGTAGAACTCAGAGCGCGTGAGACGGATTGGAATATCGAAAAGCGCAGGGAAATGGCAAGGCGGGTGTTGGGATTCCTGCGCGACCTTTTCGAGCGGCGTGAGCCCACGGCCTCTCGCCGGGACGCTCAACGCGAGGTGTGGGAAGCAGTCCGTCGACTCTTGAGTGAAAGAAAAATCAAATCTCGTAGCGAGAATGTAGGAGAGTTCTACAGCTATGGCAGAAAGCATGTGGAGAAAGTCATTAGGCTATTTCCTCTTTTACCCAACCAGTGTGGGGTGATGGTATTCAGGAATGGCCATTTGCGGGGCATCGAGTGGGTGGCTTCGCCGCAAGTGTGGCGCTCTTATCATGAGCCTTTACTTGTTAGCTACTTTACGGATCCTTGGACTTCTCAAGACTTGGGACCGGAACCGCTGGCTTGGCCAAGCGTGTCCCGCATCTTCTCTGCCCTTCAGAAGTACCTTAGCAAGGTAGACTCTGCATCGAAGGCAGGGCCGAGTAACCCACACTGCTTCCCTTTTTCTGTGTCTGGCCTGTTTAGCGGCGCCGGCGAGGCCCTCTTTTATGAGGGTAGGCCTTATGCGGTGTCTGTCCTGGCCATGGAGTGAGCTTGCCTCAGGGAGGGGAAAGGGAGGGCTTCTCCTCCCTTCCCCTTCTGGTGGGGCTGCTCATCCGGCCTTCTCCTGGAATCTGCGCCTTACCCTCTTCGGGTTTTTCCCTTTCCCAAGGACTCAGGGTGAGTCGACATGAAGAATTTTATTCTTTATTTATGCGTATAGCCTGGCCTATCCGAAGGTGGGAGGTTGAGCTTGCAGCATTAAGTCGGATTTTTCGTATATTTGCGGCAGATATGGTGTCGACGTTCGGCAGAGGCTTGGAGGCAGGTTTTGGGGCGGGCCCGCTGGTGGTGTGGGGTGAGGTACGCCTGGGGTATGCACTGCACAGAAAGGGACATGATGTGGCCTGGCCTTCCTGGTGGGCTTGCAACATTTCGGGCGGGGGAGCGTATATAATGGGTGAGGCTATGGAGGTACGACTGGGTGAAGCTGAGCTGCGTAAGGTTTGGAGGGGTTCTAAGGGCCTGGGCCTGGGTCCGTTCTGGTGGGCTTGCAACATTTCGGGCGGGGGAGCGTACATAATGGGTGAGGCTATGGAGGTACGACTGGGTGAAGCTGAGCTGCGTAAGGTTTGGAGGGGTTCTAAGGGCCTGGGTCTAATGCAACCTCCCGGCCCGACTTATCGTAATCTGTGGTATGGCCGGTCTACAGGGGGGGCTTTTGCGGGTACTCTCGGAGGACCCGCAGATCAAAGGAAGCTTAGGCTTCCTATAAGGAACGAGAAACTCCCACTACTATGAACAACATACGCAACACGATTTCGCTTGCCCGCGTACTGGTTGGGGCAAGCTTCGCAGGAAGAGCGGTGTTTCAATCGACCTTTGCTAACGGAAACCTAAACATGAAGCGGATATGAGCATCCCGAGACTGAGTAAGAAGTCCCTAGATGAGCTCCAGGAGAAGGTGGTAAGGTACTGCAAGATTCTTTATTATGATAAAGGGATAGTTTTCTGCGACGTGAGGCAACTGGAGTGGGAAGCTGAGGATATTCTCTCTGACCTCCTGGAAGACTGGAGCACCCTCTGTGCTAAGTATGACCCTAAAAGGGGAAAGTTTGTTGCCTTCATCCTAAATGAGGTCAAAAAAATGGTCCGAAGAAGGCAATATAAACATAAAAGGGAGCTCAAATCTGGGAGGATTTATGGCGAGCAAAACTTGAATCGAGCATCAGTCAGCAAGTTTGATGAAGATGGTCCCGAACCGTGTGAGTATTATTGTGATCAATACGAGCAAGAGGATGAAAAGAACTCCGCTAATAGCTCGCAATTTGATCAAAAAATGTTATTGCTAAAGATAGAATTCGATTCTGTGCTAAACCGTCTTCCTGAATGTTATAGGGAGGCCTTCCTTGTTTCGCTGACATCCAACCATGGAGCGAAGGACGGGTACTACAATGAAATAGCCCAACGATATGGTAAGAAGGTGGAGACGGTCCGAAGCTGGGCTTCTAGGGCCCATAACAAGTTGGTGGCGCGGCTCAAGCTTGTACCGGAGATGCAAAAAAGGCTGGGAAGGAAGCCTACTAAAAAAGAAATCACGATGGCTCTGAGAGGGATTCTTATGTGGGGTACGCGGTAATCGTGGTGGCAGGAGTGGAACTACCTAAATCCCGGCCTTTGAGGATGGGGTAAGTAAGGTGGTGTAGGGCAACCTGACTCTTTCAAATCGAAGCTATATGTGGCGTCCGCGTAGTTATCGAGAGGGTGGGGTCCAGACGAGGGGTCCTTGGACGGTGATCCCACTAACGGTGGAGACCCAGGAAGGCGCCGAGCCGCCGGCTCTCCTTTCCTGTCGGGAAGCTTGGGAGCAAGAGCGCTTGCGCTTACGTGAGAGCTCCTCCCAGTTCTACCTATGGGTGGAGGTGGTGGGTGAGGTGCCTGTAGTCCTGCCCATACAGGAGGTGCTGGTAGGGGGCGTGCAAAACCGCTTGCCCACCTATCCCCTCCTGCTTGAGCAAGAGACTTCCAAGCTGCCTGTTTTTTGTGTGGAGCGGGGCCGCTCCAGCGGCGATCCCGAGGGAGTTTTTCAGTTCTCCCCGTATGCTTTGCCGTTGCCTGTACGCAGGGCGATGCTGGAGGCGTTTATGCCCAGGTATGAAACCTTTACCCAAACCCGGCCAAACTTCATCTTGGGCCTGCGTATGGCGCAGCGGAGGGATGAGGAGGAGATTCTGATGCCGGTGCCCTACACGTACGAATATTCGGAGTGGGTGCCAGGGGCGCCCCCTACCCAAGAAGCCGTCTGGGAAGCGGTGGCCCAGTGTCTCGGATCCCACGGCGTAGAAAGCCCTACCCAAAACGTGCTGGACTTTTATCAGGGTAAGCAGGAGGAAGTGGAGGCGGCGTTAGCGCTTTTCCCGGTGCAGCCGGGGCAGTCGGGCGTGGTGGTGTGTAGGGAGGGGCGGGTCTGGGGGGTGGAATGGTGCGCTTCATCGGCGGCTTGGGCGGCGTACCATCGGCCTCTTTTAGCCAGTTACTTCCTGGATACAGGCCAGCAAGGCCCTGATTTGGCTTCGCTGGGAGAAGTGGACGATTTCTTGATGCGGCTGCAAGAGGTAGCCCAAGAGCGCCCCCCCGTGGAGACGTCGGTGCTTAGTAGGGGCTGCTGTCGCTTCTTCGAGCTGGAGGTGGAAGGGCAAGCCCTACGAGGGTACCTGCTGGAGGATAAAGGTCAGCCGTACTTTTTGTCGGTCCTGGCGGCCTAAGCAGAGGGTTGGGGGATTTTGGCGACCTTCGTAGGATGGCTCTCTCGGCGGCGGAGAAGGTCGCTCGCATCCTGCCGGTGTTGGAGGCCCGCTACGGCGCGGTGACCACCGAGCTGCACTATGAGAACCCTTACCAGCTTGCGGTGGCGGTGGTGTTGTCAGCGCAGTGTACCGACGTGCGGGTCAACCAAACCACACCGGCTTTTTTTGATCGGTTTCCGGATTTTGCGGCGTTAGCGGCCGCTACTCCTGAGCAAGTGCTGCCCTTCATTCGGAGCATTTCCTACCCCAATAGCAAAGCCCAGCGTTTGGTAGAGCTGGCTCGGACGATAGTAGAAAAGTACGGGGGAGAGTTGCCCCAGGACCCGGCCGAGCTACAAAAGCTGCCTGGGATTGGCCGTAAAAGCGCCAATGTGATTGCTTCTGTCTTGTGGGAAGCGCCGGTGATTGCGGTAGATACGCATGTTTTTCGGGTGAGTCGTCGACTTGGGCTGGCAAGGGGCACCACGCCTGAAAAAGTGGAACAGGAACTCTCGGCTATCATTCCGCCGGCTTATTTGGGGCGAGCCCACCATTGGCTTATTCTCTTTGGGCGGTATCATTGTACAGCCCGTCGTCCAAAGTGCGACGAGTGTCCTTTCACAGATTTGTGCGACGCTTATCAAAACGGCCTACTCAGGACACCCCGTTCCAGCGGCTAACTTTGCGCCATGCTCCTGGAAAAAGAGCTGCGCGAGGCTATTCGAGAAATCCCGGACTTTCCCCAGCCAGGCGTCCTTTTCAAGGACATCACTCCGCTTTTTTTGCGGCCTCGGCTGGTCGAGCGGTGTGTAGAAGAGCTTTCCCGTCACTTCCGCGTGCGGGATGTAAGCAAGGTGGTAGGCATCGAGAGTCGGGGCTTTTTGTTGGGGCCGATGATTGCGCAGCAGCTTGGAGCGGGCTTCGCTATTGTACGCAAAAAGGGCAAGCTCCCCGAGATCGCCGCCAGCATCTCTTATGAGCTGGAGTACGGCTCAGCCACCATTGAAATGGCCAAAGACGCCATACAACCGGGAGATAGGGTGCTTATCCATGACGATCTTTTGGCGACGGGGGGTACGGCGGCGGCGACCGCCCGCCTGGTTGAGCAGGTGGGCGCGCACGTCATCGGGTTTGCCTTTCTGATTGTACTGGAAGAGCTGGGCGGTCGGAAAGCCCTCGAACCTTTTGGTGCCCCTATCGTGGCGATTTTATCGTATCCTCGGTGAAGGTGACCGTGGCCATGGTGGCGGTGAGGAGGGTGCTTCCGCTGCGGTGGGCGGTTTTGCGGCCGGGTCTGCCCATGCAGGCGGCGCAGTTTGAGGGGGATCAAGACCGGGCAACCTGGCATTTTGCGGCTTTTTCGCCTCAGAACGAAGTGGTGGGGGTGGCCTCGTATTTTCTGGCTACCTGTCCTTGGCGTGGGGCAGAGCGGCCTTATCGTTTGCGGGGGATGGCTACACATCCCGCTTACCAGCGCAAGGCCGGGGTAGGTCGCCAGCTCCTGGCTCAGAGTCTGGCTTTCTTACAAGGGCAGGGCGTGGATCTGGTGTGGTGTTATGCTCGGGTGGAGGCGGTGCCCTTCTACCAGAAGATGGGCTTTTCGTGGGTGGAGGAAGCGGGGACGGTGGAGCTGCCTGGCGTAGGCCCTCATTGGGTGGGGTACCTTATCCTCTTGCGAAGGGTCCAGCTGTGAGGGGCGTGTAGTGGCCGGTGAGGTAGCGGTGCCAGCCCGCTACGGCGATCATGGCGGCATTATCCATACAGTAGCGGAGGGGTGCCAGGTACAGTTCCAGGCCAGCTTCTGTCGCGGCTTGGGCTAAGAGCTGGCGTAGGTATTGGTTAGCTGCGACGCCTCCTACCAGCCCAATGCGAGGGACTCGGTGGGCCTGGGCGGCTTGGATGAGCTTCTGCACAAGGTAAGTAAAGACCGCATGCTGCCAGCTTGCGCACAGGTCCTGGATAGGAAGGTCGCGATGGCGATCGCGGGCATGAAGAAAAGCGGTTTTGAGGCCGCTGAAGCTAAAGTCCCAGGGGCCGGCGGTGCGAGGGAGGGGGAAGGAAACGGCAGAAGGGTTGCCGGTAAGGGCGAGCTTTTCGATCTCGGGGCCGCCGGGGTAGGGAAGCCCCAAGAATGCCGCCACCTTGTCAAAGGCTTCCCCTACGGCGTCATCTTGGCTTTGGCCCAAGAGTTCCATTTCGAGGGGGTGGATTACTCGGAAAAGGTGGGTGTGCCCTCCTGTGGCCACGAGCACCAGGAGGGGGTATGTTACGGGCTGCTCTCCGAGTTCCAGGGAGGCGACATGGGCCTGGAGGTGGTGTACGCCTATGAAGGGAAGGTGATGGGCGGCGGCCAGCGCCCGAGCGAAGGTAAAGCCGATTAGAAGGGAGCCGATCAGGCCCGGTCCTTGTGCCGCTGCCAGGACCTGGAGGTCTTTCCAAGTCAGGTGAGCTTGGTTGAGCGCTTCGAGTACAGCGAGCGGCAGGCGGATCTCATGCTCTCGGGAGGCCCATTCGGGGATCACGCCACCGTAAGAGGCGTGTACAGGCTGACGGTAAACGACTTCGGCTACGATTTGCTGCCCATCGAATAGGGCTACGGCCGTGTCATCGCAGGAAGTCTCAATAGCGAGCAGCACTCAGGCGTTTTCCTGCTGCTGGAGGAGCTTTTGGCGGTAAGCGGCGCGCTTGATCTGTTCGCGCCGTTGTACAGACTTGGGGATGTAGTGCAGGCGCTTACGCACTTCACGGGCTATGCCCAGCCGGTCGAACTTGCGCTTGTAGCGACGCAGCATTTTCTCCAGGTTTTCGCCTTCTTGCGGCTCGATGATGATCATGGGGGGCAAAGATACAGCTTTTCTGGGGCAAAAGGAGCTCCCCCGAGCCGGTTGGGGGAAAAGTGTTATCTTTGTGTAGCGTTTGGGGGTGATTGGATTTGACAGCTAAGGGAATGAGCAGGTGCATGCGGGGTTCGCTGTCCTCCTCTCAAAAGGGCAGCCGCACAAGAAGTGCCGAAACTTCTTACGCGCTCGCTGCCTGATTAAGTAGGCAGCAGGCGGAGGGGAGGCCCCGCCCGAGGCCGAGCCTCTCGCCTGGGTTGTATCGGGCTTGAGGCTGAGGAGGCCCGACTCAGCCTGACGTAGTAGGGTCTGAGGAAGCCCTGTCCTGGGCCGTTGCAGGCGGGCTTCCGAGAGGCTTCAACGGCTAAGCATGTAGGGCCTGCTCAGGGACCTTAGACTGGACGCGGGTTCGACTCCCGCCACCTCCACGGTGCGCCAGGTAGCCTGGATGGCTGGCTGGATAAGCTGGCTTGTCCTTGTTGGGGTGGGCTACTGGCTGCCTTTACAGGGGCCTGCGCCGCTGCAGCCGGCCGGAAAGCCGGAAGCGTGGTTGGGGACCGACCCCCTGGGCCGGCGAATAGAAGTGCGTTTGCTGCGGGGATGGGGGCTTTCCGTAGCAGTGGGGGCTTCGTCGGCCGGTGCCGCGCTGTGTTTGGGTGTGCTCATTGGCTTGTGGAGTGGCACTCGGCCAGGCGTAGTAGATGCCCTCCTCATGACGTTTTTACAGTCGATATGGGTAGTGCCGGCGCTGTTGTGGGCGGCCGTTTTGGCCTTCTTACTGGGACGAGGCTTTTTGGCGTTGGTGTTAGCGATTGGGCTGAGCACTTGGACGGAAACCGCTCGCCTGGTACGCATCGAAGTGCGCCGTTTGTGGCGCGAGCCCTTCATGGAAGCGGCCAGGGCCTTAGGGTTGCCTTACCCTCGTCTTCTTTCGCGGCATCTGCTGCCTAATTTGCTGCCCCTCTTACGGGTGCAGTTTCTACAGGTTTTTGCCACAGCGGTGATTATTGAGGCGGGCTTGGGGTTTGTGGGGCTGGGGGTGCCCCCTCCCCAGGTGAGTTTGGGGTCCCTTCTCTTAGAAGCCATGGCTTGGCTTACCGTCCCTCAAGGACAGTGGCAGGGCCTTTTAGCGGGGCTTTGCCTGAGTGGAACGGTATTTGTCGTATATTCGCTCCTTACGGATGAGCGCTATGCTCTCTGAGGCCGGTTTTTCGGCGCAAGAACTCATCCGGCAGCTTGAGCTCAAGCGGGCCGAAGCGGAAGCTCTGCAGGAAGTTGTCCGCTTGCTGGCCCCGCGGGTACGGGATACAGCTTTGCTCGTCTCGGTGGCTTCTATTTTGCGCAGTCGCTTTGGGGTAGAACGGTTGGCGTACATCCACACCTTCACCCCTAACCACCAGCCTCGTCTTGCGTATTTTCACAATTTTCCCAGCATTTCCCAGCAGGCTATCCGGGAAGCCACTCAATACACCACCACCAGCGTGCCCGAAGCGGGCAGTTTTCTGGAGCACATGGGGGTGGAGATTGTGATGCCCTTGGGGCGGTTTGTGGGGCCTACTTCCCGAGTACGGGTGGTAGAGCCGCGTGCGTGGTGGCTCTTAGGGCGTTTTGCCGAAACCGAAGAAGAAAAAGCCAACGACATTCTGTACCTAGAGATCATTGGGGTATTGGTCACGGTTTATCTGGAAAATGCCTTTTTCCAAGAACAGCAGCGCCAGGCCGAAATGCTCAAGCTTCAGCAGCAGGCGTATGAGCAAGAGATAGCGCTGGCTTCGCGTATTCAGCGGCGCATTTTGTCTTCGGCCAACCCCGCTATTCATCCTCGGCTGGAGATAGCGACCTTCCACATGCCGCACCAAGGTGTAGGGGGCGATCTGTTTGACTTTGTGCGAATGGATGAGCGGCGCACGCTCTTTTATGTAGGGGACGTCTCGGGCAAGGGCATTTCGGCCGCTTTAGTCATGTCTAACTTGCAGGGTCAGATACGGACGCTGGCAAACCTCGGCGCGCCTCTGCCTACCTTGCTATCGCAACTTCATAGTCGCCTTCTACAACTCTACGGAGACGATGACGCAGGGTTTGTAACCCTTTTTATCGGGGTCTTGTCAGAGGGGCCGGAGGGTGGGTATGAGCTTCACTACTTCAATGCGGGGCATCCCCCCCCATTTTTGCTGCGCCATTCGGGAAAAGTAGAAGCTTTGCCTGCCACGTTTCCGATGCTGGGGATTACTATACCTGGGCAGCCGGACTTTGAGGCGCAGGAGCCGGTTCAGCTCCGATTATACCCGGGCGAGGCCTTGTTTGCGTATACCGATGGGCTTATTGAGCAGTCGAATCCTCAGGGCCAGCCGTTAGGCGTAGAGGCGATTGAGAAGCATCTTCGTTCGGTTCGGCCGGCGTCGGCAGGGGAGTTTTTGAAGGCTATTCAGGCATTTTGGGAAGCTCATAAAGACTCCGCGCCGTTGGAAGACGATATAAGCATGGTGTTATGTCGGTTGCGCTGATTCAGCAAGCAGTAGACGCTTACGAAGACCCCCTGATAGGAGAAAACCTCCCTGCTTCCACCTTACAGGGGGTGCTTTCGGCTTATCCTGTGGTGTGGCTGCAGTTTTTGAGGCATTTAGGGTGTATCTATTGCAAAGGCTTGGTAATCGATATTCGAGACTTTTTAGCTCGCTGGACAGATCGAGCGCCGTTTTTGGTGTTTGTGCATCCCAATACCCTTGAGGAGGGGCGGCGCTTCTTTGAGGTGCATTATCCGGGGGCGGCCCATATAGCCGACCCAGCGCTTCGGCTTTATCGGCTTTTTGGGGTGCGGCGGGCTTCTTTCCTGTCAGAAGTCCATCCCCGCAATCTCCTGCGCTGGCTGACTCTGCTCAAAAGAGGCTTCACCAACGAAAAGCCCACCGCCGATCCCTGGGTTTTGCATGCCACGTTTCTCTTTCGAGAAGGAAACCTTATCTGGAGCTACTATGCCCGAAGACTTAGCGATGTTCCCACCTGGAGACGCCTCCTTTAGTATCTTGGCGGCTACTTCTTTAGACTCCTCTAATGAGGAGGAGATTCTTTTGAGTTTGCCTTTGTTGGTGCGGGGTGTAGAAGGGCCTGGTCGCTTGAGGTTGTATCACGTACTGACTCCTGATCGGTTCCGTTGGGCGCCGGGCAAAAGCGAAAGTTTCCTCCAGCAGATTCAAAGCCTCAAAGAACAGGCTGAAGTTCAGCTAAGTAGTTATTGCAAAGCTCTGCAAGAGCGCCTACCAGCGGGGTGGGTGGTAGACTATCGGGTCGAGGACCAAGAAGTGGCTTCGCCCGCTGAAGAAATCGCAAACTACCTTCAACGTGAGCGATTTTCCCTGCTTGTGGTGGCCTTCAAACAACGCAAGCGGTGGGAACGTTTCCTGGGTATGACGGCGGTGTGGGACATTCTGGAGATGGCGCCTATTCCGGTGCTCCTTTTGCCGGCGGCGTTCTCGCTTTCTCCGCGCCGTTTTATGTGGGTGACCGAGATGCAGGCTGAAGAGTTTCCCCTTTTGCACCCGCTGATAAAACTGGTTCGCCGGCTAAAAGCCACGCTCTATTGCCTGAAGGTGAATACCCCGTACGCCTTTCTTGCCCATCGAACCTTTCAACGGCACATCTTGGAGATGTGCGATTACATCATTGAGCAGGTAGACCCCGACTTTGTGCCGGAAGAGTGCTTGCTCTACGCCGACAAAGACCTGGTAGAAGGTGTTGTCCATGCAGCGCATGACTTTCTGATGGATGTGGTGGCGCTTTCTGCGGAAGCGGAGCGGGTAGATACGCGTATAGTGGATAAGCTTTTGACCCATCAGCTGCCTCTACTTTTGCTGCGGCAGGCGTAGTTTTGGGGCATGTCTACGTGGCTGATTACGGGGGCCAGTCGAGGCATTGGACGGGCCATAGCTGAGGTTATCTTAGAAGCGGGGCATCGTGCGATTCTGACTGCTCGTCGTCCTGGCACCCTTCAGGACTTAGTGGCGGCCTACCGGGGTAAGGCCATAGCCTTACCTCTTGATGTGCGCGAACGTACCCAGGCTTTTGCCGTCGTGGAGGAGGCCCAGCGCCGAGGGTTCTCCCCTACCGTGCTGGTTAACAACGCCGGCTACGGCCTGGTAGGAGCGCTGGAAGAGCTGCCCCCAGAAGCCATCGAAAAGCAAATCCAGACTAACCTCTTGGGGGTGGTGTGGCTCTGTCAAGCGGTTTTGCCTCTCTTGCGGGCCCAAGGAGGGGGGTTTATCTTCAATATCTCTTCCATTGCGGGGTACTTTGGCTTCAAAGGGACTACACTCTACAATGCGACCAAGTTTGCGGTGACCGGCCTCAGTGAAGCGCTGGCGCAGGAGGTGGCCCCTTGGAGGATCTTCGTCTGTAATGTAGCGCCCGGACCGTATCGTACGGATTGGGCTGGGGCTTCTCTGGAAAAGGCCCCTTCCCTGGAGAAGCTTGATCCGCAGAGTCCTTATTACGAGCTGCATGCGCTGATGGCTGAGCGGTACGCGCAGATGGATGGTCAGCAGCCTGGTGACCCTGTTCATATTGGGCGGGTGCTCTTGCGCTGTGTGGAGATGGGCTGGGCCCCAAAGCACCTGATCCTGGGCGATGAAGCCCGCCAAACTTGGGAAAAGTACGCCTCTCTGCGTCAGATGCCCGAGCTGCAGTTTATTGGGCATGCGGAGGATAGCCCTGTTCGACCTGTAGGGGGTGCATGATAGAACCTTTCCTGGGGTGGCGATGGCGTAACCAGCCCCATGTGGCGCCTGTCTTAGATGCCCTTTCCCCTCAGCAGCTCGAACGGCTCCGCCAAGAACCGCACCAAGTGATCCACCTTGCTCTGCCGACGTCCGGTCAAGCGCTGCAAGCCTATTGGGAAGCCTTCCAACGTGAGTGTGTCTTGCAGCGCGAACCCCTACCTACCCTGTACGCCTACAGCCAGACCTTTTACCGGTACGGAGAAGGTACGGCCTATCATCGTGTGGGGGTGGTAGGGGTGTTGTCTACGCCGGAAGTCCTTCTGCCGCATGAGGAGACCCTCTCGGAGCGGGTGGAGGGTATAGTCCAGGCGTTTCAAGCTTTGCCCCTCCAAACCACGCCTGTGCATGTGCTGGCAGAAGGCCGCTGGGCCGAGATACAATCGCTCTTGCAGGCTTATCTCAGCTGTCCTCTTTTTTCTGTGGGGGGTAGCGACGGCGTGATGCATCGCTGGAGCCCCATCCATCATTATCAGCATCAGCAGCAGATTCGGGAGGCGCTGAGGGGTGGACGGTGGTTGATTGCCGATGGGCATCATCGGCGGCAGGCTGCTCAGCAAGCAGGTCTAAGAAAGCTTCTGGTGTACCTCACGCCAGCCCACGATCCTTCACTGTGGATTGTACCTGCGCATCGGTTTTTTCGGGGCTCCCTCGAAGAGGCCGAGTTAGACCGATACTTTTCTTTGGTGCCGTCGGCGGCTCGGGTGCCTTTGTGGCGTGAAGTAGAAGGCCTACGCTACGCTATCGGGGTGGTGAAGCCCGGCGGGAAGGCGTTCACGGCCCGCCTTCGTCCGGCTTTTTGGCCACAGCTTGCGGATCGGCCCTTAGTAGCTTGGCTGCATACCTGGGTGTTAGAAGGGCGAGCGGGCGAGGTGATCTTCTCTCGCGAACCGGCCCCGCTGGTGGAAGCCGCCGAAAGAGGGGAAGGTTGGGCTTTTATCTTGCCTTCTCTGCCCTTAGAGTACGTGTGGCAAGCGGCCCTACGACACGTGCCTCTGCCACCCAAAGCCACCTATTTTTTCCCTAAAGTGCTCAGTGGCGTGTGCTTTTATTATGAAGGTGATACTGGTTTCGGCTTCACCTCGGCGTAGAGAACTATTGGAGCGGTTAGGCTGGCCGGTAGAAGTGCGGCCGTCGGCCGTGTCGGAGGAAGCGTATCCTCTTCTGGCCCCACCTCAGGTAGCGATGCTCCTGGCTGCCCGAAAAGTGGGGGCGGTTTGGCCTACCCTCCAGGACCCAGAAGTAGCGTTAGCCGCCGATACCCTCGTGGTTTGGGAAGGTCAAGTCCTGGGTAAACCCCGAACCTTAGAAGAAGCCGCGGCTTTTTTACGAAATCTGTCAGGCAGGCTACATGAGGTGTATACAGGGGTGGCTGTAGCGACCCGCCACCGCACCTGGCTGTTTTATGAGCGGACTGTGGTGCGGTTTCATCCTCTTAGTGAGGAGCTCATTCAGGCTTACCTCCGAGAGGAGCCGCCGTTGGATAAGGCTGGCGCTTACGGGGCGCAGGATCGGATTGGCCTGGCGGGCATAGCCGAGCTTTACGGAGACTTCTACAATGTGATGGGACTGCCTGTCCAAAAGCTGGTGAGATTCTGGCTGCGGGTGTTTGGGGCCCTGCCCGGCTAAGCGGCACGAAAGTTGTTACCTTTGCTTTATTGTGCATCGCTGGAGGCTTCTTGTGGGGCTTGCGACCGTCTTGTGGGCCCAGCGCCCGCAGGAAATAGATTCTTTGGAAAGGCTTGTGCAGAGCCGGCGTGCTACAGACGAGACTCGGCTTGCTGCCCATATTGCTTTAGCTAAACTGTACCTCAACATCAACGAGCGGCGTGCCCTTGAGCATGCTCGGCAGGCGCTTCCGATTGCGCAGCGCCTCAAAGACGTGCGTAAGCAGGCTCTGAGTCTGTACTACCAAGCCTCGGCCCTGTATTACCTCCGCTTGTACGAGAGTTCGGGGCGGTTTTTGATGCAGGCGGAAAGCCTTCTGGCCTACTTGCCTGCAGATACGGCCATTCGGATTCAGGTGCTGAACCTGCATGCTACTTTGGCTGAGCAGCAAGGGGAGTTTCTCCAAGCCAAATCGTATTATGAGCAAGCGCTGGAGCGGGCTCGTTTGAGTTCTGACCGGCGGCTTTATGCGATGACTCTAATCAATCTGGCGGAGCTTCACCTGGGGATGCGGCTTTATGAACTGGCGGAGGAAGCTGCACAGGAAGCCCTTCGGGCCGCCGAGGCCACCTATGAAAAGGACTATGTGCGTAATGCCCTAAAGACCCTGGCTTTCGTCTATGTCAAGCAGGGACGCGTAGAAGAAGCCATGGCCCTTTATCGCCGAATCATCGCCTTAGGACGCGAGGTGGGCATCTTAGAATGGGTACAAGACGGGTATGGGTTTGCGATTGTACAGGCGGCCCAGATGGGGCTGGCAAGCGTGGATAGCCTTTTGCGGGCTGCGGAGGCCGATCTGGCCGAGAAGGCCCCAATCCTATGGGCTAAGCTCCTGAACTGGGTGGCCAGCGAGGGATTTTATGAAGTGGGAAGCTTAGCGCGGGCCAAAGACCTGTACCAGAAAGCCCTTGCCTTGGCTGAAAAACAGGATTCTATTCTGGCTATCCGAGTACTGCTCAACCTGGCTAACTTGTATAGCCGCCAGGCTCTGTACCCCCAAGCAATGGAGCTTCTTTCTCGGGCTCGGGAGCTAAGCGAACAGAAAGGAGACAGCGCCCTTCTGCCTATGGTCTTGACCGCCATAGGGGAAGTGTATTTTGCGCAGGAGGAGTGGCGAAAGGCCGCCGAGTCTTTCAATAAAGCAGCTGATTTTGCCTATCTGGCGGAGGATCCGGCTTTTCCCTTCCGGATAGCCACCAACTTAGCTGCGGTCCAGGCTAAGCTCGGCAATCCGGACGCGGCTCGGAATCTTTTTCAGGAATCGCTCCTCCTGGCAGCCGAAATGGAAGATTGGGAGGCTGCGACCAACGCTTGCCTCAACCTCGCTCGTCTCGAAATCGAACAGGGCCGCTTGGACAGCGCGCTTTCCGCGCTTCAGCGGGCAGAAAAGTATGCCCAGAAAGTCCGCAATCCCTTCCCATTGGCCAATATTCTACTGATGCGGGGGGAACTCTTAGCGGGAGCGGGACGGCTCCCCCAAGCCGTGGCCGCCTATGAGCGGGCTCGAGCCCTCTTAGAATCCCTCGAAGCTTACTCTGAGCTGGCCCAAGTGTATGAGCAGCTTATCCGGCTCTATGGTCGCCTCGGCCAGTATCAGAAAGCGTATCCCCTGGTCTTCCCCCTCATCGAAGCCATCAAACGTACCTCCAACGAAGAAAATGTGCGTGCCCTCACGCGCATGGAGCTGGAGTACCTACACCAAAAAGAAAAAGACGCCCAAGAACGGCAAATAGAAGCCGAAAAACTACGGGCCGAAAAAGCGCGGCAAGTTACATGGGTGATCATCGTAAGTGCGGGGATCGTGCTGGGGGCTGCGGGTGTAGTGCTGCTGGTGCTCTATCGAGCTAACCGACGCGAAAGAGAAATCAACGTCCAGTTGGCCGAGCGGAATCGCCTCATCGAGAGTCAAAAGCAGCTCCTGGAAGAGAAAAACGAAGCGCTCGAACGCGCTAAACGGGATATCGAAGAAAGCATCTTGTATGCTCGTCGTATCCAGCTTGCTATTCTGCCGGATCTCAAGCCTTTTCAAGAGAGATTTCCGGATGCTTTCGTGCTGTATCTGCCCCGAGATGTGGTAAGCGGCGATTTTTACTATTATTACCCCTTGTCGGACCACGAAAGTCTGCTGGCGGTGGCCGATTGTACGGGGCACGGGGTGCCAGGGGCTTTTATGAGTATGATTGGATCGACCTTGCTGAACCGCCTGGCGCAAGAAGAAGGACCCAAGGATCCGGCGTTTTTGCTGCAGCGCTTGGACGAAGAGCTGCGGGCTACTTTGCATCAGGCGCTTAGCCAAGACCAGGTCAAGGATGGCATGGACATTGGGTTGTGTTACCTGGACGAGCGGCGAGGGCAACTCCATTTTGCGGGGGCCCGCAGACCGCTCTTTGTCTTTACTCCCGAAGGCGAGTTCATTGAACTCAAAGGTTCCCGGCGCAGTATCGGCGGCGATGTCCTGCAACAGCAAATCCCTTTTGAGGGGTATACGCTGCCTTTACAAGCGGGCCTGAGTTTTTACCTCTTTTCGGATGGCCTTGTGGACCAGTTTGGCTGGGAGCAAGTGCCGGGTAAACCTCCTCGTCGAACAAAGTTCTTGGCGCGTCGTTTGCGCCAGCTACTTGAACGTATCCGCTGCTTGCCCGCTGCTGAGCAGAAAGCCATCATAGAGAAGGTTATCTATGACTGGCGCGCAGACATTGAACAGCTTGACGATATATGTATAGTTGGCGTGCGGTATGGGGGTTGATAGCGCTGGGTTGGGCGCAGGTCAAGTACAGCAATGAGTTTCTGAAGATAGGGGTGGGGGCGCGCGCTGCGGCCTTGGGCAATGCCCAAGTAGCGATGGCGGGCGATGCCACGGCCGGCTACTGGAACCCTGCGGCGCTCCTAAATGCTCCGTCTTACCCGCAGCTCGTGCTCATGCATAGCGAGTATTTCGCCAGTGTGGCCAAGTACGACTACGGAGCGCTCTCCCTTCCTCTGGCGAATGATCAGCGATTTGCGGTGAGTTTCCTTCGCCTGGGTATTGACGACATTCCCAATACACTGCGCTTCTACGACGGAAACACCTACGACTTTAGCCGCATTACCAAGTTTTCGGTAGCGGATATGGCGTTGTACTTGTCTTATGCTCGGCCGGTGCGGGATACTTCCTTGTCCCTCGGTGGTTCTGTCAAAGTCATACACCGGCTATTGGGACCTTTTGCCACCGCGTGGGGATTCGGGCTGGATGTGGGCCTGCTCTACCGGCGAGGCCCTTGGCGGATAGGGGCGGCCCTCTACGATGGCACCTCCACCTTCAATGCCTGGACGTTCAATACCGAGACCTTTGAACAAGCGTTCCTCCTGACCGGCAACGTCATCCCCCAAAACTCCATCGAATGGACTCGGCCCAGCCTACGTGTAGGGGCCGGGGTACATCTATGGGCGGACAAGCGATTTTCGGTAGTGCCCATGATGGATGGGGTCGTTTTTACCGATGGCCCTCGGAATGTGCTACTGCCAGGCCGGCCGCTGAGCATGGACTTGGCTGCTGGGGCCGAACTGCGTTATCGAGACTGGGTGGCCTTGCGGATAGGGGCCACTAACTTTCAGCGCTTGCGGCGATGGGATGGGCGCGCTTACCTCAGTTTCTATCCTACGGCGGGTGTGGGGCTGCGGTTGTGGTACTTCGGTATAGATTACGCTTTGGCGAACTTTACGGGCTTTTCGCAAGGCTTGTATTCGCACTTGATTTCTCTACGGGTGGATTTTCATCCGGCTCTTACTCGTCGGCTGTTTGCTAAGGGCGGTTGATGCGGAGCAGGAGGGGGGGTAGGGGCAGTTCCAAACAGCCGTAAGCCAGCGAGAGGGTGGCTTGGACGCTATAGGAGCCGGGTTCGCCAAAGACGTGTTCTACCTCTGGGCCGGTGGCTGAGCTGCCATCGCCGAAGTCCCAATGGATTCGCAGGGCCCGGTAAGCCGAAGGGAGCCGAACCCAGAAGCGGATAGCTCGACCGGCCTTTTCCCGGAGGGAGGGCACGTCGGTTTGCACTTCTACGGGGACCTCGTGGCAAGGTACGGCCTTTAGGTGGAGGGTCCAGGCGTCGGGATGCGGTGGCCCTTCGGAAAAGCGGTTTTCTTTCTGGGCCACCAGTATCAAGCCAGCGGGGATAGAGAGTAGGGTCGTGCCGTTTTCGTCGTAAGGTCCTCCAAAGCTGCGTTCCCAGAGTTTTTGGCCGTAGGGGGTCAGAGCTGCGAGCCACACGTCTTTGGCTCCCTTTTGGTCAGGGGGAGCGGGGTTAGGGCTATATTGCCAGCCAAGGGCGTAGAGGAGACCTTCGGGCCCCTCGGTTAGGTCGGTAACGGTGCCGACTGGTCCTTCTGCGGGCCAGAGGGTCTCCCACACTACTTGGCCTTGGAGGTTGAGAAGGCTTATGCCCCAGGCGTGGCCATACTGGCCTCCAACTAAGATTTGTCCTGCCCGAGTGCAATAAAGGGCCAGGAGCCGTGAAGGAAACCGATGAAACTGAAAAATAGTGCGCCAGTACACTTGGCCCAGGTAGTCTAAGGCGGCCACAAAGGGGCGAAAGTTTTGTTCTCCGATGCAGGCGAAGTAGGAAGTGCCGGGGATGGGGCGGATTTTGCGCACCAAGCTGGGAGCTTGGCCCCATTGGCGTTCTTGGAGGACTTCGCCGTTGGTGGTGCGCAGGATGTGTAGGCTACCTTGTAGGCCGACTTCGGGTTCGCGCCAGGTGAGCCCTCCCACGAGGAGGGTTCGGTAAGGGGTTACACAGAGGGTGAGGGCCTGATCCAGGTGGGGACTACCCCAACGGGTTTGCCAGAGGAGGCGCCCGGTGTTTTTGTCCACCGCCCCCACCCAAAAGTCGGAGCGGCGTTCTGGGGGTAGGTCTTCGGGATGAGAGAGGGCCGAACCGCTTGAGCCGCAGAAATACAAGATGGAGTCGGCTTCGGCCAGATCGTCTATGCGATCGGGGCCTAAGCCCCCTGGGGTCAGGGTCCACTCTACGGTGCCGGTGGGTGAAAGACACACCAGCCAGCCATCGGGCAAGCTTTGAGGCTTGGGTTGAGTATAACCGCCGATAAAGACTCGACCGGCCGTGTCACGCAGCGCGCAAGTGGGTTTTTCGATAGCTGGGCTGCCTATGAAGGCCTGGCTTTCCCACGTCAGATAGTATCCCTGTGCCCAGAGGGGCAGGCACCATGCCCAACACCAACGCACCCCGCAAATCTACGGTAGCTTTGTCCCCTATGGCGTCGGTGGTGATGGCGATTATGGCGCATCCGGATGATGCAGAGCTCAGCTGTGGGGGCACACTGCTGCGTTGGCAATCAGAAGGGGCAGCGGTGGTGATCGTAGACCTGACCGCGGGGCAGTTAGGCACCCGGGGCAGCGCGGCACAGCGCTGGCGGGAAGCCCAGGCGGCCGCCCGGATTCTACGGCCCTTGGCCCGTATAGGGTTGGGATGGGAAGATGGCTTTTTTGAGGATACCCCTCCCGCCCAAAAGACCCTAATAGACTTGATTCGTCGGTATGCACCTAAAGTAGTGCTGACCAATGCGCTGGAAGACCGGCACCCCGACCACGGACGCGCCGCGCGCCTGGTAGAACGAGCGGTTTTTCTGAGCGGGCTGCGACGTCTCCGTACCGCTTACCCGGCGTATCGTCCCCCCTACCTATTTTTTGCCATTCAGGATCGGTGGCAGAGGCCTTCGTTCGTGGTGGATATTACGGCCTTCTGGACGCAGAAACTGGCTTTGGTGCGCGCCTACGAAAGCCAGTTTGTCTATCGGCCTGGGGATCAAGACCCTCCTTCTTACCTAACCCGGCTCGAGTTTTTCCCTCACTTGGAGGCGCGAGCCCGCGAAATGGGGCACTTTATTGGCGTGCCGTATGGAGAAGGCTTTATTAGCCGGGCGCCCTTACCGGCCTTGCCCTGGTCTTTGTGGTAGGGGCTGTATTTTTGAGCAGTGGAGCTTCGAGAAGCACATTTACCCGGGCTGGGGCGCAAGTATACGCTCGTTTTGCAGCAAGGAGGGCAGCTCGTGATTTTCGTCCATACTACCGGGCAGCGTGAAGTTTTCTGGATAGAGCCGGAGGAAGAAGCCCCCGCTTTTAGCGTCAAACTTACCGACGAAGAGGCCCGCGAAGTCGCTTTTATCTTAGGTGGGGTGCGGTATCAGCCCTTGCCAGCAGATAAGCTTCAGTTTCTATTGCAAGAGCTCGTGATGGAATGGCTCCTGGTAGAGTCGGGCTGCCCCATAGAGGGCAAAACCTTAGCGGAGTTGGAGCTGCGCCGCCGTACAGGGGTTTCGGTCATGGCTATCCTGCGAGGAGAAAAAACCCTGCCGAATCCTGACCCCTACTCGGAGCGGATTCGGGCTGGCGATACCCTTATTGTGGTAGGCACTCGTGCACAGATAGAGAAGGTCCAGTCCCTCTGTCAAGTTTCGAATGGGTAAAAGCGCGGTGGGGGAGTTGGGGGCGGTAGGCCTTCTATTTGTAGGGCTTTTTGCGGCGGCGTGGCTGATCCAGCGGGCCCGGTTGCCAGCTATGGTGGGGCTCCTTCTGCTGGGCTTTGCGCTGCGGGGACAAGCCCCTTCGTTTTTGGGGTCTCTTTTACCCCTCATAAGCGAGGTGGCAGTGTGGTTTTTGCTGTTCTTCCTTGGCCTGGAATACTCCCCTCAAAATCTGGCTCACCTGAGCCGCAGTGTCGTGCGGCCAGGTCTACTCGATTTAGGGCTCAACTTGGGAGGACTTTTCCTGGTGGGGCTAAGGTGGTTACCGCCTTGGGAGGCGCTGCTGGTCGCCATAGCTCTCTATCCCTCCAGCACAGCGATTGTGGCTCGTCTCCTGTCGGAGGCACGCCGTTTGGCCAATCCCGAAGCGGAGTTTCTCGTCGGCCTCCTCGTATTTGAGGACCTCGTGGTCGTAGTCCTACTGGCTTTATTAGGCCCCTTTGTACAGGGCGAGCCATGGACGCTCTCCAGGCTACTCAAACTGGCAGGCGGCTGGATAGTAGCGTTGGGCCTTTTTTTCTTTCTTTATAGGAAGGGCGTGCCCTGGATAAGTCGTTGGATGCCTACCTTGGATCAAGACCCCTTAGCGGTGTTTCTTTTGACGGGGCTGGTGCTGAGTATAGGGGGGATCGGACATGCCCTGGGGCTATCAGGGGCTTTCTTGGCGTTTCTATTAGGGGTGTTGATTCCGGAGGGCACGCCGCTGTATCGCGCGGCCGAAAAAAACCTTTTACCTTTTCGAGAGCTCAGTGTGGGCCTCTTCTTCTTTGGGCTGACGTATGGGCTGCGCATTACTACTTTGGGGTTAGGCGTAGTAGGGGGGCTTTGGCTGGCTGCTTTTCTTCTAAAAGGTGGGTCTACGTTTTGGGGAGCCCGAATATGGGGCTTACAGCGGCGGGCTGCGTGGCGGGCGGCCTTCAGCTTTCTGCCTCGGGGGGAGTTTAGCATTCTCTGGGCGGCGCTGCTGCGCAGCTGGCGAGAAGAGCTGCTTTTTACGGTCCTTTTGAGCGTAGGCGCGGGGGTAGCGCTCTTTTATGCGGCGCCTATGCTGGCGGATCGTCTGATTCGGCCGTCCGAAAGCGGCGTGGGGCGCGTCAGGTAATCTACCGCTTAGCGGCACAACATGTCCCAGAGCCGTAGCAAGGTGCCCTTCAGTTCGCGCCGGTCCACAATCAGGTCAATGAACCCATGCTCCAACTGGAACTCGGCTTCTTGGAAGCCGGGGGGCAGGTCCTTGCCCGTGGCTTCTCGGATCACGCGAGGCCCGGCAAAACCTATTAGGGCTTTAGGTTCGGCAATGTTGATGTCGCCCAGCATAGCGAAGCTGGCTGTGACTCCCCCCATCGTAGGGTCGGTTAGGACAGAGATGTAAGGGAGGCCGGTTTTAGCGTATTGCGAGAGCCAAGCGGCGGTTTTGGCCATCTGCACCAGGCTAAGGGAGCCTTCCATCATGCGAGCGCCGCCACTACGGGAAATGATCAGCAAAGCCAGGCGGTGTTCGGTGGCGTATCGGATGGTTCGGGCAATGCGTTCACCTACCACGCTGCCCATGCTACCTCCAATGAAGCCAAAGTCCATCACGGCAGCTGCGATGGTGTGGGGGCCTACTTTCCCTACGGCGCATCGTACGGCTTCTGTGAGGCCGGTTTTGCGCTGGGCTTCCTGAATGCGCTGAGGGTAAGGGCGCGTATCCGTAAAGCCCAGCGCGTCTACGGGGAGGATCTCTTCAAAAAGGACCTCATACGACCCCTCTCCAAAAAGAAGCCGGAAATACTCTTTGCTTCCGATGGGGAAATGGTACGCACAGTGAGGGCACACGTAGGAAGAGGTCATAAGCTCCTTGATGTGGAGGGGTTTATTGCAAGTGGGGCATTTGACCCACAGGCCATCGGGGGCCCCGATCTTTTCTGTGGAGGGGGTGCGGATGCCTTCCTCCTTGCGCAAGTACCACGTCATAAGGAACCAAAGTTACCAAAGGAGAAGCGTCGGTGCAGGAGATAGCTAAGGGGAAAGGTACTGGCAGCGGCCGTGCCGCGGGCAAAAAACCCTCGCCAGGCCATGGCGGGAAAGAGCCGATACAGCCCTTCGATGAGCAGACCGTTCAGGACATACATAAGGCCGATAACCAGGAGAAAGCGAAAGAGCTGGCTTTTCCAGGCGGGAGAATCGTTTTGGAAGACCCAGCGGCGGGTGAGCCAGAAGCCCACGGCCACGCCAGTGCCGAAACTCAGCGCCAGGGCAGGCCAGTGGCTCAAGCCGGCGCGATGCAGGAGCCCATACAACCCGATGTCCAGCGACGTCCCTAAGCTGCCTACCACCGCATACCGCCGGAATTGTACATTTGAGGCCCAATGGCGGAGGTGCTTCTGCACGCCACAAAGCTACGCAAAGCCTACGAGGGGCGATGTATCTTGGAGGGGGTGTCGTGGACGTTGGAAGCGGGCCGGTTTTATGCGCTGGTGGGGCATTCCGGCTCTGGGAAGACTACGTTGTTGTACCTTTTGGCTTTATTGGAGCAGCCAGACGAAGGCGACCTCTACTGGAAAGGGCACTCCCTGAGGGCGCTTTCGCCGGCACAGCAAGCCCGCTGGCGCAATCGCCACATTGGATTTGTGTTCCAGTTTTTTCACCTGATTGCCGAGCTTCGGTTGTGGGAGAATGTAGCTTTGCCCGCGGTGCTGGGGGGTAGCACTTTTGCCCAGGAAAAAGGCCGAGCCCTGGGTTGGCTGGAGCGAGTAGGCCTGGCTGCCCGGGCTTACGATCGGCCTACCCGTCTCTCTGGGGGGGAGCAGCAGCGTGCGGCTATTGCACGAGCCCTTTTTATGGCGCCTCCGCTTCTCTTAGCGGACGAGCCTACTGGCAATCTCGACGAGAACCAGGCTCAGCAAGTATGGCACCTCTTTCTGGAGCTGGTGCGCGAAGTGGGGTCGACGGTCGTTGTAGCTACCCATAACCTGCGCTTGGCCCAAAGCGCCGACGAAGTGTATCGGCTTCAGGGGGGTAGGCTCGTGCAAGAAAGTTAGGCGCGCTCTAAGAGTAGGCTCACGCCTTGTCCTACTCCCACACAGAGGGTGACCAAGGCGTATCGCTTGGCATGCCAGTGGAGGCTACGTGCAGCGGTAAGGGCCAGCCGCGCCCCCGTAGCGCCCAAAGGATGCCCAATCGCGATAGCGCCCCCATGTGGGTTTAGGCGGCTCTCATCCAGTTCAAGAAGCTTTACGCAGGCCAGCACTTGGGCGGCGAAGGCTTCGTTGAGTTCGATGAGGTCTATCTCATGAAGGGGGAGGCCCAGGCGGTTGAGTAGCTTTTGGGTAGCGGGCACAGGGCCTATCCCCATGTAAGCGGGGTCTACGCCGGCTGTGGCTCCGCCCCGAATCTGGGCCAAGGGAGTGAGGTCATACCTTTTCAAGGCGGCTTCACTGGCTAAGAGTACGACCGCTGCTCCGTCGTTGATGCCGGAGGAGTTGCCGGCGGTGACGGTTCCTCCCGCTCGAAAGGCCGGTTTGAGCTGTGCCAGCTTTTCCAGCGTAGTGTCAGGACGGGGATGTTCATCCGCCGAGAAGAGGGACCCGTCCGGTAGAGGGATAGGTACGATTTCTGCTTCATAAAACCCCTGCTGTAGCGCTGCTTGGTAGCGCTGTTGCGAACGGAAAGCGTAAGCATCCTGATCGCTGCGGGGGATGTGGTACTTTTGGGCGACATTTTCGGCGGTTTCGCCCATACTGTAGAGGGGATGTTTTTCGGCCAGGCGGGGGTTAGGGAAGCGCCAGCCTAAGGTAGTGTCGTAGAGCTCTGTTTTGCGAGAGAAAGGCGTTTCGGCTTTAGGCAGGACGAAAGGGGCACGGGTCATGGATTCGACGCCGCCGGCCAGCACGAGGTGAGCTTCGCCGGTGGCGATAGCTCGGGCTCCTTGCAAGATAGCTTCCAGCCCTGAGGCGCAAAGCCGATTGACGGTTACGCCGGGCACTTCTACAGGCATGTCGGCCAGGAGGAGCGCCATACGAGCGACGTTGCGGTTGTCTTCTCCAGCTTGGTTAGCGCAGCCTATGAAGCAGTCGTCGTACGCTTCGAAAGGTACTTGGGGCAATCGTTCCACGACTTTCCGTATAAGGTGAGCCAAGAGGTCATCCGGCCGTACGGCAGCCAGCTTGCCACCATATCGTCCAAATGGACTGCGTGCCCCCCCTACCAAGTATACGCCTTCCATAGCCCAAAGGTAAGCGGCCTCTATTTTTGCTCGATGGCCGAGGTGCAAATAGAGCCCTCCTGGAAAACCCTTTTGGCAGAAGAGTTCCAGAAACCTTACTTTGAAGCCCTTGTAGCCTTCCTAAAGTCTGAGATCCAACAAGGCAAGCGCATTTTTCCGCCAGGCAAGCAGATTTTCCGGGCTTTTGAGCTGTGTCCGGTAGACAAGGTGAAGGTGGTTATTCTGGGGCAAGACCCTTATCATGGTCCTGGCCAAGCGCATGGGTTATGCTTTTCTGTGCCGAAAGGGGTGCCGATTCCCCCTTCCCTGCAGAATATCTTTCGGGAGCTGGAGGCGGATTTGGGTTTTCCGCCTCCGCCGCATGGGGACCTGACTGGGTGGGCCGAGCAGGGGGTGTTTCTGCTCAATGCCATCCTGACGGTAGAAGCGCACAAACCCGCTTCGCATCGAGGCAAGGGTTGGGAACAGTTTACGGATCGGGTTATCCAAGTGGTGTCGCAGGTGCGTCCGCATGTGGTTTTCCTGTTGTGGGGCAGCTATGCCCGTAGTAAAGCGCCTCTTATAGATCGGTCTCGACACCTGGTGCTGGAAGCGGCGCATCCTTCGCCCTTCTCTGCGGAAAAAGGTTTTTTCGGCTGCCGGCATTTTTCCCAGGCGAACGCTTTTTTGGTTAGCCACGGCCTCGAACCCATCGATTGGGGGCGGCTTTGAAGGCCAAGGCCCCAACGGGCTTAGTTATAAAGGTCCCACTGTACGCCGAAAGCGAAGGCTCGGCCAGGCATAGGGTACCAGGCCGAGAGGTAGTAGCCCGCCCTGAGTAGACCTTCGGTGGCCTGTTCCACCCGCAGATAAATGATCAAACGGCGGATTTGTACGACCAAGTAGGGGTCTGCCCCGAGGAAGGCCGGCTGAGTAGGAAGCCCGCTTTCGGGGTAGAAGAGGCCTGACAAAGGGTCGTAGCGCAAAGGCCGAAAGGACGAAAACCCGCTTAGGCGCACTCCGAGTTCGTAGAGGGGTAAGCGGCCGGGGAGTCTCCATCGAAGGAAGGGTTGTACCCACCCTTGTAAGGCCGGTAGGGCAGAAGTCCAGCGGGTTTCACCCACCTGATGCTGGGCGGTGAAGCCTAAAGCCAGCCCCACTTTGGAGGAGGTCCAGTCGCCGCGTACCGTGAGACCGTAGCTTTGTTGGGCAGGGCCTCGGTAGAAAGTGCCGGCCCATCGCCAGGGGGCTTGATACCTTGTTGTCCAGAGTCGTACGCGAAGGGGCTTTTGGAGAGAATCGCGGGCAGGCAGGGTCACTTCGCCCCAGGCTTGCAAGAGCGTCTCATTAGGCTGGGGAAGGGAGGAGCGGATGTACTGATAAGCCAGCCAGGGGAGGTTCCGGCTCCAATAGCCTGCGCCTATCGAAAAGAGCCCATAATATGCGGTTCCTTTGAGGGAGGCGCTGGGGGGGGGAGCACCGGGGCTTAGCAAACGCCGGTAGGTTCCCTCCAGCTTGAAGTGTTGGCTTTGCCCGGTGACCCATCCTTCCAGGCCTGGATGCCGCCAAGGGCGAAGCAGACGGTCGGCCTCCCCTTCGGTTTCCAAGATCCGCAGGCCTACCTGGATAGCCGGATGAACAAAGCTTATCCCCACTCTACGCCAAGTCTGGGTGAGATGCCAGCTTATAGGCAGGGTGTCTGGGAGGAGGGGAGAAACGTTTTGGGCGTCTACGCTTTCTGGGTGCAGGTGGTCTTGGGAGAGTTCGGCGGAGAGGTGGAGGTAAGTGCGTGGGGCTAAGGTGAAGGTTAGGTCTGAGGCGAAGCTTCTTTTCCAGCGGCGCCAGCGGGTTTGCTTGAGGAGGACGGGTTGGCTGGCTTTGCCAAAAGCGTTCCAGGGTCCTTCCGTCGTGTCGTAGACGACGCCGCCATTGAGTTGGTCTTGGAGCTGATTCCAGATTAGAGCGGCGTCCCAGCTCCAGCGCCCCTTGCGTACAAACGCGCGGAAAGCGGCTCCCCAGTGGTCGGTGAGTTGGCCGACATATTCGCCCTCTCGAGTGCGCCGTTGGTAACTCAGGGTGAAGCCCCCCCAGGAACGCAACTTTTGTCCATGCTTTACGGCCAGGAGCTGGGTGCGGCGGCTGGACTGATCGAAGCGCACTCGGGTATAGGGGGCCGTCGTCCAGATAATCGGGGGCTTCTCCAAGAGGTATACGTTCTGGCTGGCTGGCAAGCCCGCCCAAGGAGCTTCGTAGGAGGGCACGCCCTCAGGCCAGCCGAGGTAAGGCTTGAAATAGCCCAGTCGCGACACGAAGTAAGGCAGCGTGTCTAAAGGGTCATACCAGGGCTGGTAGCTGGGAAGGTAGGTGGGGATCTCCCCTTGCGAAGTGTCTGCGGCCAAAGGGAGCCAGCGCGTTTGCCCCCAGATTAGGCTTGTGCAGGCCAGCCCAAGGAGCGTTTTCAGAGTTCCCGTACCAGCTCGGTGAATATTTGTGTGAGCTTAGGTTCGGCTTCGTTGGCGACGGCGATGATTTCTTCGAGGGAGACGGGGCGGAGGTTGTCTGGGTCTCCGATGTCGGTGACGATAGACATGGCAAAAACGCGCATGCCCATGTGGTTGGCTACGATGCATTCTGGCACGGTAGACATGCCTACGACATCGGCGCCGATGAGCCGTAAGAAGCGGTATTCGGCTCGAGTTTCGAGGTTGGGGCCCTGTACGGCTGCGTAGACACCTTCTTGCACGGGGATGCCGAGCCGTTGGGCTATGGCGCGGCCTCGGGCAATCAGCTCAGGGTGATAAGGCGCGCTCATATCCGGAAAGCGCGGCCCCAGCTGGTCCAGGTTGATGCCTCGCAGAGGGTTTTCAGGCAGAAGGTTGATGTGGTCGCGCAGAATCATGAGATCGCCCAGTTTGTAGGTCAGGTTGACGGCGCCGGCGGCGTTCGAGAGCAGAAGGGTGTGTGCCCCCAGAAGACGCATTATCCGGATGGGGTAGGTAATCTGGTACATGGTGTAGCCCTCATAGTAGTGAAAGCGACCTTGCATGGCTACCACCCGCTTGCCCCCCAGCTTACCAAAAATAAGCCGCCCAAAATGACTTTCTACCGTGCTAATGGGGAAGTGGGGGATAAAGTTATAGGCCAGCTGGTGTTCTTTCTCGATAGCCTCAGCCAGACGCCCCAATCCAGTGCCTAAAACAATACCGACCTCTACTTCTCCTGTAAAGTACCGGCGAATGTACTCCAGGGTCTGCTGAAACTGCTTATACGCTTCGGGTGTGGTCATAGTCTTTTACGTTCATGAAGAAGGTTTGGAGGGTGTGGAAAGTCTTTTCTGAGTCTATGGGTTCCATCCGAATGGCCACGCCGTACAAAGGTAAATCCTCCAGTTCCGGCAGGGCAGGGTGGCCTATTAGCCGTACCAGGTCTTTTTCCGTCGTCAGGAAGAGGAGGTTCGGCAGGTGCAGGCTTTTCTGGATTTTTTTGTAGGTGTAGCGGAGGTGGTGGAGATCTTTGGTGGTGTAGGCGTGGTGGTCAGGGAAAGTCAGAAGCTGGGTTACATGGACGGGCAGGGTTTTGAGGGTCTGGTAGAAACTTTCCGGGCGGGCTATACCACAGAAGGCCAGGGCGGTTTTGTAGCGCAGCTCCTCAGGGGAAAGAGGAGGGTGGTGGGGAGATAGGGGCCGAGCCTGAGTCACAAGGTAGCGGAAGCATAAAAGCGGCCTACGTAAAGGTCGTGGCGCTTTAGGGGCTGGGCTGGTTTTCTGGTTATAGATAAGCAGGTGAGCCCGTCGGTAGCTGGAGAACGGCTCCCGGAGCCTTCCTGCGGGAAAGAGCCAGTCTTTCCAAGGGGGGGCATCGGCGTCTATAAGGAGGATATCGAGGTTTCGGTGCAGGCGGCGATGTTGGAAGGCGTCGTCCAGGACCAGCACCTCAAGGTCAGGGTAACGCTGAAGGAGGGTTTGAGCGCCTGCGACGCGATCGGCGCACACGGCAACGGGGATCGAGGGGAAAATAGACTTCACCAGGACAGCCTCATCGCCGAAGAGGCGAGCGGGTTCAGGTGCTTGCAGGTTCACTTCCTGATAGCCGCGGCTGGTGCGTCGGTACCCTCGGCTCAGGTACGCAGCCCGCAGGCCCTGTGCCTGAAGCCAGCCCAAAAGGAAAATCGCAAAGGGCGTCTTGCCGCTCCCCCCCACGTTCAGGTTGCCTATGCCGACCACAGGGCAGCCTACGCGATAGATGGGCAACCAACCCTTGGCATAGAGCCAGTTGCGTAGTCTCATCAGGAGGCCATAGATCAAGGCCAAGGGAAAGCCTATCCCCAGACGAAGAAGGCTTATAGCTCTTTCCCGTCCTGGTGTGGAGACCTGCATGCGGCAAAGTATGTAGTTTTGCTCGATGGACGCTTTTGCTGTGCGTTCAGATTGGCGCCGGGACGAGGTGGCGGCTTTGTATCGGCGGCCGCTGCTGGAGCTTATTTCGGATGCAGTCGTGGCGCATCGGCAGTACCACCACCCCGGCGAAGTGCAAGCCTGTACCCTGCTTTCTATCAAGACAGGCGGATGTCCAGAAGACTGCGCGTATTGTGCTCAATCGGTGCGTTACCAGACGGGGGTGTCGGTGCACCGGTTGCTCGATGTGGAGGCGGTTGTGCAGGCTGCCCAGCAAGCTAAAGCCGCTGGCGCCACTCGTTTTTGTATGGGAGCCGCATGGCGGGAAGTGCGTACGAACCGCGACTTTGAGCGCGTGCTGGAGATGGTGCGGGCCGTACGGGCCTTAGGGCTCGAAGTGTGTGCTACGCTGGGCATGCTTACCCCGGAGCAAGCCCAGGCGCTCAAAGAGGCCGGCCTGACTGCCTATAACCACAACCTCGACACGTCCGCTTCTTACTATGGGCAAGTCATCACCACCCGTACCTATGAAGACCGCCTTCGTACGCTGGAAGCGGCACGGCAGGCTGGCCTGACCCTGTGCACCGGCGGTATTTTAGGCCTGGGCGAATCCGAGGAAGATCGCATAGACTTGCTCCATACGCTGGCCACCCTTTCTCCACATCCTGAATCGGTACCTATTAATGCCCTTGTGCCTATTCCGGGTACGCCGCTTGAACGGGCCGAACCCCCTTCGGTGTGGGAGATGGTGCGGGCTATCGCCACGGCGCGCATCCTAATGCCTCGCAGTAAGATACGCTTGGCCGCCGGTCGGGAACGGCTTTCCCCTGCTGAGCAGGCCTTATGCTTTCTCGCTGGCGCCAACTCGATCTTCTTAGGAGAGAAGCTTCTGACCACCCCTAACGCGCCCCTCTCCGCCGACCAAGCCCTTTTTGAGTTGCTGGGGCTGCGACCGCTACCCGCTTTTGCTGACACTTTACCGGCCTGACTTAAGCTTGCAGGTGTGGCGGGTCTCTGGGCTTGGATAGGCTGGCTTCAACTCCTTCCTAATCTGGGAGGGCAGCGCGTAGGCATTTCTGCGCTTACGTTTTTACGGATAGACCCTTCGCCCCGATCGGTGGGGATGGGGGGGGCGGCCGTGGCCTTACGCAATGACCCCTTTTCCGCCTATTGGAATCCTGGCGCCCTCTCCCGTCTGTCTTATCCAGCGGTGGGGCTTAGCCATACCTTCTGGATAGCCGGCCTGGATTACGCGTACGCGGCGATTAGCTGGCCTTACAAGGCTGTACATCGGATCGGGCTACAGGCCCAGTTCCTCACCAGCGGGCCTATAGAGCGCCGCACAGAATATCAGTCTACCGGCACAGGAGAATACTTTACCGCCACATACTGGGCCGCAGGACCGGTGTATGCGTACGAGTTTAGCGATCGCTTTTCGGCTGGAGGCAGCTTTAAGGTGGTACGGGAACAGCTTGATTTTTTCCAAGCAACCACCTGGTTGGTAGATATGGGTTTCCTCTATCAGACTGATGTGCGGGATTTTCGGTTTGGGGTGGTGGTACAGAACTTCGGCCCGAACTCGCGCCTGCGGGTTCGGCGGGGCTGGGCAGATCAGGCTCCGCTGGTTTCGCTGCGGGGGTACCCGCCTCCTACGCTGTTTGCTATAGGAGCCGCTTTGCGGGTATGGCAACGGGGACTTCACCGCATAGAAGGTGCTTTCCAGCTCAATCACCCCAACGACAATACCGAAAACCTTCGCTTGGGGTTAGAGTACAGCTACAACGGCCTTCTTTTCCTGCGGGTGGGGCAGAAGTTGGGCTTGGTAGAGCAGTACGTGCCTACGGTGGGGATTGGGCTTAGTCGGGGGGTCGGTCGGGGCCGCCTGGCCGTCTCTTACGCGGCTGAATGGCTCGGGCCTCTGGGCTTACAACATCGCATTGGACTGGTATGGCAAAAAGAAGTCTCTTCTGGGCTGCGCTCCTCCTCGTAGGATGCGGCGATTTTTGGGGGCGCAAGACAGACCTCAGCTTTATCGAAGTGCCCCAGTACGACGCCGCTTTGGTGGCGTATGTGCCGCTTCTCCCTTACTGGGAGGGCTTTGAGGGGCCGGTGGATATTTGCGTCGGCTATGACGATCTAATCTATGTGGCCGATTCGGTGGCAGGCCTGCTGGTGTGCTTAGACCAGGCCGGCCGTCGGTTAGCTTCGTATGCTTTGCCTGGCGTGCATGCGGTGGCTCAAGATCGGCGGTTGGACCTTTTGGTGGCGGCCCCCGTAGACACCGTTATTGGAGGGCAGCGGTATCGGCTGGAGGCGCTTTTTCGCTTGCGGCTGCAGTCGCCTGCAGGGTATGGCTTGGCCCACGCGACGGTGGTCAGCCGTCAAGTGCATCCTTTCTATTTCAAGTCTACGTTTTCCCTTTCAGATACGCTGGTGCGTTTTCGGCGGATAGCGGTGCGAGGCGACAACAGCTATTACGTCACCCGCAACGGCCCCGATAACGATCCCTTGAAGTTTGGCGGCCCCGATGACGCTGTATTGCTTTTCGATAGCCAAGACCGATGGCAAGAGGCTATCGTCGTCCAAACTTCTACCGAGGTGCGAACAGACTTCTTTCAGGGGGCTTGGGGTTTGGTGACGCCGGCTCGTCCACCTCAATCGCCTTTTGTCTCGCAGTCGCCGAACTTCTGGGTGGGGTTGACGGCGCCGGGTGTAGCCCTCAGGGTCCATGCGATTCTTCGTCAGGAAGGAGAGCAAGGGGGCTTTTACACGGTAAGTACGGCTTGGCAGCAGGGGGATACCAGCCTGGCAGACGGCTTTTTAGCTACGCCTGGGCGTTTCCTGCGGCCGGAAGGGCTGGCGCTCACAGGCGGTGCCCAGCCGTATCTGCTTGTGGCCGACGCCGGACGCGACTCGGTGTATGTGTTTACGCTGAGTGGGCTGGAGGGGGTTTACCCCCCAACAGGGAGTGGCCTCCGCCGACCCGTCAAAGTCTCTTTCGGGGGAACCGGCTCGGGCCCCTTACAAATGCGCCGGCCCACCGCCTTGGCCCACGCCAGACAAATACTCTATGTCGTGGATTCGGGCAATCGTCGAGTCATGCGACTGCGGCTTACCATAGATTTTTAGTACTTTTGCGCCCGAAAACCTAAACGGTGCAGATGAAGTTTTTGCCTAACTGGTTTGAATGGGATGAGCGAAGCCTGACCTTTCAACGCACCTCCCTGGTTTGGGGGCTGTATGTACGGTACCTACCTCGGTGGATCGCCTGGCAGGCCCTAATAGGGCTGGGGGTGATGCTGAGTACGCGAGGGCTGTGGGAAAAGTATTTCCTCTACCAGACTGAAGCCCAGCTTCACCGCCTCGCCGAAGAAGAAAAGCAGATTCAGACCCAGTTAGCCGCTGCGGAAAAAAACCTTGAGCGGCTCTACACTCAAGCGCAGCAGCTTTACCGTCCTGTGCTGGGCCTGCCTGGGGTTTCGTCTGCCCGTTGGGAGGGCCACACAGGGGGTAGCCCGTCCAATGGATGGGAGAGGCCTTGGTACCGGGCCCAGCTCGTCCTTACGGAATATCGAAACCTGAAAAGTCTCTTTCAGGAGCGTTGGGCGTATCTGGAGCGGCTGCCCTGCATAGCTCCGATATCAGGGCCTGTCGTGAGCGGCTTTGGGTTTCGGCGCGATCCTTTTCATGGGCATTGGCAGATGCACACGGGCATAGACATCTCTGCACCTTATGGAGCGCCGGTACGGGCTACAGCAGGGGGGTATGTGCGATTTGCGGGATGGGATGGTGGGGGCTATGGCCTCCAAGTCGAAATAGACCACCAAAACGGTTTGGTCACCAAGTACGCGCACCTCTCCCGCCTGGCGGTGCAGGTCGGCGATACCCTCCGACGAGGCCAGGTAGTGGGGTATGTCGGCTCGACCGGCTATTCCGTGGCCCCTCACTTGCACTATGAGGTAATCGAAAAGGGGGTCAAAGTCAATCCGCAGAAGTACTTATTTTTGTGGGATGTACGCTAAACTCATAGTGGTCGGGTATCTGGGCCGGGATGCCGAGCCGCGAACGGTTGGAAATGCCCAAGTGATTCGCTTTAGCGTCGCGCATACGGTGCGGAATGCGAGTAACGAGAAGCGAACGCTCTGGGTAGAGTGCAGCTACTGGCGCAACGAGGGAGAAAGCGTAGATGTGCTCAGGCACCTCAAAAAAGGCACACCTGTATTGGTAGAAGGGATCCCCTCTTTACGGATATTTACCCGTCAGGACAATACTCCGGGCGCGGCCTTGGAATGTCGGGTTACTACCTTACGCGTCTTGGTGCATGCGCCGACGCAGACAGAGACCGCGCCGCCGGAGACCTCCCCGCCTCCTCAGGAAGAGCCTATCGAACCGCCTGCTCTACCTGATTCGGGGGATTTACCCTTCTAAGCGGGGAGGTGCCTCCCTTCTTGGAGCGGGTTGATTCTTTTTTGCGGCGGTACCTTCAGCCAGGGGAAGCTCTCCTTGTAGCCTTTAGTGGAGGGCCGGATTCGGTGGGGTTGGTGGCTTGCTTGCAAGAACTGGGCTATAAGCCCTACTTAGCGTACGTCAACCATCATCTGCGTGGCGAGGAGTCCTTAGAGGAAGAAGCTTGGGTGCGCGCGTTTGCTGAAAGGAACGCGATGCCGCTCTTTGTGTGGTCGCTTTCGTCTGAGGACCTGAAAGGTCCCGGGGGGCACCAGGCTACAGCTCGACGCCTGCGCTACGCCTGGATGGAAAACCTCCTCGAAGAACGGGGCCTGGCCTGGGCCGCTACAGCCCATACCTGGGATGACCAAGTCGAAACGCTTTTGTATCGTTTGGTGCGTAGTGCCGGCCCGGAAGTGTGGGCGGGGATTCCGGCTCGGCGAGGGCGGTGGCTACGGCCGCTTCTTCAGGTACGGCGCAGCGAACTCGTGTCTTTCCTCCGCGAAAAAGGCCTCCCCTACCGCCTCGACACTTCTAACTATACGCCGTGCTATCTGCGTAATCAACTCCGCTGGTGGGTTTTGCCGGCCTTGTATCGCCTAAATCCCTCTTTGCCGACCTTACTGGAAGAGAAATGGCGACTGTATCGTTTGCAGCGGCGGCGCCTGGAAGCGCTTTACCAGCGGTGGGCGGCGCGAGGCTTGCAACAGCAGCCTTATGGTGTTTTACTTCGAACGAAGCTACCCTGGGATGCCTTTTGGGCGATAGCGAAAAAACGATGGCGCCTTTCTCGTACGGAGACTCGGGCGGTATGGCGTCTCTGGCAAGCAGGCACCATAGGCGCTTCGAGAACGGTCGAGGGGTATCGGTTTGTGCGGGTGCCTGAAGGGTTGCAGGTGGGCCGGGCTGAACTCTGGCAACCGCCCTGGACGCCTCTCCATCTTTATGGAGAACCCTTCCAAGGCCAGTGGGGGCTCTGGCGTATAGAAGCGGGTATAGCCTCGACTCCCCCCGCTGAAGCGCTGGTGTGGGATGTGGCCCGAGTCTCCTTTCCCCTTCGGGTGCGCCTGTGGAAACCCGGCGATCGGATGGCCCCAGCCGGCTTGGAAGGCCACCACAAGCGGCTCAGTGACGTGTGGCCAGAGGTCGGATGGTATGGCTTTATTCGAAGGCATGCTTTCGTGATAGAGGAACCCACAGGCCGCATCGTAGGGGCCGTCGGTTATCGAGTAGCAGAGGGCACCACACCGCAACCGCATACCCAGGCTTTTTTTTACCTTCGAGCACAGTATGGGTAGTCTCCGCCTTCGCAGCGGCCTGCGTTCCTCCGAACTGAATCGCCCCACCTGGTTCCTTAATCGGGAACTCAGCTGGTTGGAGTTCAATGCGCGGGTGCTCGAGGAGAGCTTGCATGAAGTGCATCCGCTGCTCAGTCGGCTGCGGTTCTTGGCGATTTTTTACAGCAACCTGGATGAGTTTTTCATGATTCGGGTGGCGGGGATCAAAGAGCAGATTCGGGCGGGCGTACGCGAGCGAGGCCCCGATGGTCTAACCCCCAAACAGACCCTTCAACGCATCCAGGAGCGCGTTCGGCAGCTGCTCAAGCGAGCTCAAGAAATCTACAACCACCTCATGCCTGCCCTGGAGGAATACAACATCTACCTCTACCAGGGACGGCGTTTAGCCAGGCTACCTCGGGAACTCTTGGAGAAGTACTTTCAGGAGCAGGTTTTTCCGCTGCTGACGCCGCTGGCCATTGACTCAGCGCATCCGGTACCTCTCCTCCGGGGGCTGGAGCTGATCATGTGGGTAGAACTGCGAGATGGGGTGGCGCTGGTGCCCATTCCCCAAGTGCTGCCTCGATTTGTGCCTTTTCATTCGGCCCAGCGGTACCTTTTTGTGCCCATCGAAGCGCTTATCGGCCTCTTTCTGGAGGAGCTTTTTCCGGGGCGCAAAGTGAAAGGTTACCATCTTTTCCGGCTTACGCGGGATGCCGACATTGAAATCTCAGAAGCCGAAGCGGATGACCTGCTGGAACTGGTGGAACGGGAACTGCGCCGCAGAAAACTCGGCGCTGTGGTGCGCATGGAAGCCTCGGCCTCCTTGCCGGTGGAGGCCCGACGCTTCCTCCAGGAAGAGTTGTCCTTCAGCCCGGAAGACATCTACGAAGTGGAAGGGCTTTTAGGGCTGGAACGGCTTTGGGACCTTTTGCACCAGGTGGATGAACCGGCTCTCTTGGATCGGCCCTTCGTGCCCGCCGTCCCCCCCATCCTGCAGAATAAAACCAACCTCTTCGAAGCCCTCGCCCAACGGGACATTCTTCTGCATCATCCTTACGATAGTTTCACACCGGTGGTTGAGTTTATTCAGGCTGCGGCCCGGGACCCTCAAGTGCTGGCTATCAAGCAGACGTTGTATCGGACCACCGGGGAGAAATCTCTCATCGTACAGGCTTTGCGAGAAGCCGTCGATCGAGGCAAGCAGGTGACCGTGCTCATCGAACTCAAAGCCCGTTTTGATGAAGAGACCAATATCTATTGGGCTAAGGAACTGGAAAATGCTGGTGCTAATGTAGTCTACGGCATGGTAGGGCTCAAGATTCACTGCAAAGGGGCCCTTGTGGTACGCCGAGAGGGTTCGGGTCTGCGCTTATATGCGCACCTCAGCACCGGCAACTACAATGAAAAAACCGCCCAAGTTTACACCGACTTGGGGTTGCTCACGGCCGATCCAGAGCTCACGCGTGACTTAGCGGAGCTTTTCAACTACCTGACGGGCAACTCGGGCCAGCGCCTCTGGCGACGCATCGCCGTAGCCCCTGAAAACCTTCGGGAGACCTTCTTAGCGGAGATTCAGCGCTGCGCAGAAGAGCATACCCCCGATCAGCCCAGTCGGATCATCCTTGTAGTGAACGCCCTGGTCGATCCGGCGATGATTCGGGCTTTGTATCGGGCCTCGGTGGTGGGCGTAAAGATAGACTTGGTCGTGCGGGGCATCTGTTGTTTGGTGCCGGGTGCGCCAGTCAGTCCTACGATTCGGGTGCATAGCCTCATTGGGCGTTTTCTCGAGCATAGCCGCTTGTACATCTTCCAGAGTGGGGGCAAAACCCGGGTATGGTCGGGCAGCGCCGATTGGATGCCACGTAACTTAGACCGGCGGGTAGAGATTGCTTATCCTCTCCGCAGTCCGGAGCTTATCCAAGAGGCGCTCGACATAGCAGAGACCCTTTTGGCCGATACCACCCATACTTGGGTTTTGCAGCCCGATGGCACTTACCGCCGTCGCACGGAGTTAGAACCGGCAGCCCCGTCTTTTTCTGCCCAGCAGGAGTTCCTGCAGAGACGAAATCCCCTCTACCTCGCCGACTATGAGTAACTCCACCTTATACCCACTCGTCGAACACTTTTACACTCTCCAGGGCGAAGGCTTTTGGGCTGGGCGGCCTGCGTATTTCTTGCGGTTGGGAGGATGTGATGTGGAATGTTCTTGGTGCGATACCCGGCATAGCTGGCCGTTGGAAGGATGGAAACAGTATACCACTCAGGAGCTCCTCTCCTTAGTCTTGGCCACCCCGGCTCGCCACGTGGTCATTACAGGGGGTGAACCCACTCTCCATTCCCTGGGGGAGCTGGTGGAGACTTTGCAAGCGGCAGGGTATTTTGTGCAGCTGGAAACGTCCGGCGCGCATCCTTTGCCGGATCCGGTCCCAAACTGGGTGACCTTTTCCCCCAAGCGCTTCAAGCCCCCTTTGCCTGTCTACTACCAGCGCGCCAGTGAGCTCAAGGTCGTGATCCATGCCAAGGGCGACCTGGCGTGGGCCGAAGAACAGCTCAACCAATGCCCTGAAGAAATTCCGGCTTTCTTACAGCCTGATTTTTACCGTCTAAATGAAGCGCTAACCTGGATTGTAGAATACATCCAAGCGCATCCGCACTGGCGACTGAGCCTGCAATGGCACCGATACCTCAATCTCCCGTGAGGACGCTACTCTGTCTAATAGGGCTGCTGATAAGTGAGGCATGGGCGCAGGGCCAGCCGCCCAAAGGCGTCTCCAAGAAGGCTTATGAGAACTTTCTCCAAGCGGTGCGGCTGGCTCAAATGCGTCAGCCCGAGCGCGCCCTGCTGCTCTTAGAAGAGGTGGTCCGAGTTGAACCCACCTACGAAGACGCCTGGGTCCTCAAAGGAAAGTTGCACCTTCAACTGGAGCAGTTTCCACAAGCCAAGGAGGTGGGCCAGCATTTACGGACCTTACGCGGCCGTTCAGCCCAAGGCTATGCGTGGGGGTTGTACTTCGTAGGTAAAGCGTACATGGCCGAGATGGCGTTTGATTCGGCGCAAAAAGTGTGGGGAGAGTTTATTCATGCGGCGATAGGGCAGCTGCCGGGGCGGTACCAGGAGGAAGGGGCTCGGCTGTTTAGCCAGGCGCAGTCGGCGGCCCGCCTTGTCAAGACGCCAGTGCCCTTTCGACCCACTAACCTGGGGCCTCAAGTCAACACCCCCGATGAAGAGTACCTTCCCAGCCTTACGGCCGATGGGCAGCGCCTCTTTTTCACTTCTCGGCGTCCCCGCCGCGAACGCAACAACCCCCTTGAACCCTCGAGCGACGAAGACCTGTACTGGACTGAAAAAGATGCCCAGAGTGGCGCTTGGAAGAGTGCGCAGCCCGTCGGACCGCCCATAAACTCTCCCCGTAATGAGGGGGCGGCCTTCTTCTCGTCGGATGGGCAGTGGGCTTTTCTCACCCTGTGCGACCGACCGGATGGGCTGGGATCGTGTGACTTGTACTTTTCGGAGCTGAAGGGCCTCTCCTGGTCCGAGCCGCGCAACCTGGGTCCAACGGTGAACTCCCCCGCGTGGGAATCCCACCCCAGTTTGACGCATGACCGCCGGCGCTTGTACTTTGCTTCGGGTCGGCCGGGGGGGCTGGGCGGCTCCGACCTGTGGTACACGGATTTCGTGAACGGCGCCTGGCAACCCCCCGTCAACGTAGGCCCCCCTGTCAATACCCCAGGAGACGAATACAGCCCTATGATCGCCGCCGATGGACGCACCCTGTATTTTGCTTCTGATTGGCATCCCGGCATGGGGGGCATGGACCTTTTCGTGACGTATCTTACTGACACAGGCTGGACGGTGCCTCGCAACTTAGGGTACCCGCTCAACACCCCCGGTGATGAACAGACCCTCTGCATAGAGGCCAAGGGAGAAATCGGGTACATCGCCTTAGTGAGGCCGGAAGGCTTGGGCAAGCATGACCTCTACGCTTTTCCCCTTTGGCCGGAGATTCGCCCCAAGGAAACGGCCACTTACGTCAAAGGTCGCGTAGAAGACGCCCAAACTCAGGCCCCTCTCTCGGCCTGGATAAAGATTGTAGACATTCGTTCTCGCGATACGCTGCGTCTGCTGCGGTCCAATGCCGCTACGGGGGAGTTTTTAGTCTCGCTTCCGCTGGGTCGGCGCTACGCCTTCTTTGCGGAGGCGCCCGGTTACCTGTTTTACAGCGGCCATTTCGACCTGGCCGAACGGGATACCGCCTACCAGCTCACGATCGGGCTGGAGCGCATCCGAAAAGGAGGTCGTCTCTTGCTGCGCAATATCTTTTTCGACTTTGATAAGGCGGACTTACGGCCGGAGTCGGAGGTGGAACTTGAAGAGGTGGTACGCCTCCTGCGGGAAAATCCCCAGTGGCGGGTAGAAGTGCAAGGGCACACAGACAGTGTGGGCACAGCGGCTTATAACTTGACTCTTTCGCAGCGGCGCGCCGAGGCCGTACGACAGTTTCTGATTGCTCGGGGGATCGACGTAAAACGCATCGTAGCGCGGGGCTATGGCGCTACGCGGCCCCTTGCAGACAACCGCACTGAAGCTGGACGCGCCCTGAATCGGCGCACCGAGATCGTCTTTATCGGGGCAGAGTAATATCTAAGAGATAGCGATGCAGGGGCTCATACCTCGCCCCGGCGGGAGATAAGTGGGAACGGTACAGATAAGCCGTGGTAAATAGGAAAAGCGGTTCCCCCTCCAGGGGAGGGCCTACCCATCGAAAGGCCCTTGGAGATCGAGCAAGAGTAATATGAGGCTGAAAAGGTTTGCGCAGGGGGAGTCCTGCGGCTAAGTGCAACTGTTCTACCACCGCTGCGAGGTGGGGGCTGGGATGCAAGGCAACCCAGAGGGTGCGGCCATGCCAAGCTATCTGCCGAGGGCGCAGGTAAAACGCAGGATGCCCCTCCAGAATCGCAGCGAAGGCTTCATGGAGGGCCTGTACCCGCTCTTCGGGGGTTTCTCCCAAGAAAAGTAGCGTGACATGCCAGTTTTCGGGGTGGACCCACCGGGCACCCGGGGGTAAGAGCGGGGGCTTATGCTTAAGTATCCATGCCGTCGCTTCGGGCGAGCAGGCCAGTCCTACAAAGAGCCGCATAGTAGTTACTTAAACAAAAGTAACGCTTCTTCGGGACTTCAGGCCTTTTGGCGGAAGAGCTATTTTTGCGAAATGCGCCGGCTTTGGGCAGCTGGGGCCCTTGTGTGGGCTCAGGGTAGTGTAGCGATAGGGCAGTGGGGGGTCTACGCGTACCATGGCCACATTCTTGCGGGTACGTACATGGCGCCGTATTTCTGGATTTTGAGCACCGAGGGCGTAGTGCTCCTTCACGCCGAAGAGGGCTCTTACCGTGAGTTGAATCGCACCACAGGCCTGCTGTATAACCGGCCTACAGCGTTGTATGGAGACCCTGCTTCGGGGTGGGTCTTTCTGGGCTATCACACCGGTGAGGTGCAGTATGGCCCCGCGCCCGAACGCCTCTTGGTATGGCGCGAGATTGCCGCCAATCCGCTCTACACTTCTCGGGCGGTGCGGGATTTTGCCGCGAAGGGAGACACGCTTCTGGTGGCGACGGATTTTGGGCTGGTAGTATGGGACAAGCGCCGCCAGCAAGCTTTGGCTACGGTGGCCCAGTTTCCGGGGGAGCCTTTTAGTACGCCGGTATGGCGGGTCACCTGGGCCGCGAACGCCGTGTGGGCTTTTACCGACCGAGGCTTATATGCCCTTCCAGAAGGGCGCCCTTGGGCCAGCGGCTGGCAAAAACGTTCCGGCCCACCCTGGCCCATTAGCGATAGCGTCCAGTATTGGCAAGGCTGGGTAGAAGCCCCTGAGGGATTCCTGATGGCTTACCGTGATACGCTCTACCGCTGGACAGAAGGGCAAGGCTGGACGAGACGCCCGCTGGGCCGCTTTGAAGGCCAAAAGGTGCGAGCCGTAGGCGGCTCAGGCCTTAGCTGGGGTCTTTCTCTCGATACGCCTGATGTGCTTTTCTTTTCCCCCGCAGGCGATACATCTTACCTGTGGAATCCCGCTGCGCCCGTGGTGTGGTCGGATCCTTCAGGGCAGTACCGGGGGGTCGGCAGCACCTGGATAGGCGCTATCGTAGCCTCCCCGAAGGGCCAGTTTTCCACCGATGCCCACCAGCGCTTGCGGGGAGGCAACGTAACCGAAGTCGTACCCGCTCCTCAAGGACTCTTCTTTTTGCATGGGGGCACCGGCTTTTGGGGAGAAGGCTATTCCAGTTTGGTCACCTACTATCCCTACGATGCGCAGCAGGGCCTGGCCTACGACCTCACCCAGCGTACGGGCAAAGCCTGGTACGGCATGACCGAAGCCCTCTGGGATGGCGGTCGCCTTTGGATTGCTTGCCGCAATGGCGTCCTTACCTTGACCCCAGAAGGGCAGGTAGACACCTTTACGGCCTACAACGCGCCATTTGATGGGCTTTTTCCGGATAGCCAGGGCTATCCTACCACCTACGGCTTTACCACAGTGGCTCGTTCCGCCTCTGGTACAATCTGGCTGGGGAAACGGTTTGGTTCCCGCAATGTGCTGGCCTACTTTCCGGCTTCGGGGCGGTGGCAGGCTTTTTCCTTTTTAGAACCGGTCTTGCAGATTCGGGCAGACAATCGGGGGTATGTATGGGTGCTTCATGCGGGCGGGGTTATCCGGGTTATTGACGACCGGGGGGCTCCAGAGGCGGTGAGCGCCTACCGGATCGTGACCCTCTCGGCTGGGGTAGGTCCTTTAGCGGGCTTGCCTGACCCCGCACTTCGCACCTTAGCGGCGGATCGCAGCGGTGCCCTCTGGCTGGGCACCGAAAAAGGCGTAGCGGTCCTGTATGGCGATCCCTTTGCGGGTACGCTTTCTCTCTCGGTGCCCGTCATCGAAAACCGCTACCTCCTGGAAGAAGAAACCATCACCGACATACGGGTAGACGGGCAAAATCGTAAATGGATAGGTACCCTCGCCAGCGGAGTGTACGTGATCAGCGCCGAGGGAAGCCGCCAGCTGGCCTCCTTCAACCAAGAGAATAGTCCGCTTCCCGCTAACCTCGTGTTTCGCATCCGGTCCTGGGACCTTACGGGCGAAACGTTTATGATCACCTCCGAAGGGGTGGTCAGCTACCGCGACTGGGCTACTGAGCCCGCCGCACAGCTCGATAGCCTCCACATCTTCCCCAATCCGGTGAGTCGGGATTTTAGCGGATGGGTGGGTATCCGAGGGTTATCTGAGGGCAGTACAGTACGCATTTTTACGGTGGATGGGCAGGTGGTGCGTTACTTGCAAGCGTTTGGTGGGCAGGCTGTATGGGACCTGCGCACTATTCAAGGAGAACGAGTAAGCCCCGGCGTGTACCTGGTGGGGGCCCTGGACGCAGACGGCCAGCGTAGCGTAGTGGGGAAAATTGTTATCTTAGAGTGAAGTGCTCAAGGTGTATGTAGTGGCCGCTTCGACGGTGGGGGCCTGGCGTCAGGCTTTCGGGACGGCTTTATCCGGGCCGGCCCTCTTCTGGTGTGTAGGGCCTGACGCTTCCACCACCTCCAAAAGGCTTGCCGCTTTCCTAACCGAGAGGGGCTTGCCCGTACGATGGTTAGCTTTGCGGCATCGCCTGAGCTGGATTCAAGAAGCGGTGCACTTGCCCTGGGAAAGGACCTCCTTAGCGGCTTTTTTGCAGGAAACGCCTTACCTCCTCCTCGATGCCCCCGAATCGGCTTTGCATCGCCTGTATGAGGCCCTTCAGAAGCAGGCTTGCGTCGAAGAGGCCCGTTTTATCCCCTCTTTTTTGCGCAGTCCTCTTTTGCAGGCGCCGGTGCGCGCAGTTAGCTCGGCCCAACTTCAGGAGTGGGCCCGCCTCTATGAAGAGCTGAGTCCAGATTTGGCCTTGGTTGAAGGGTGGCTGCCTTGTTGGCTTACGGCTTGTGCGGTATGAGCGTTGAAGTGAAAACCCGAGCGCTGATCCTCCAGCGGTACCCCTATCGGGAGCGAAGCTGGGTACTCAAGGTGCATACCGAAACTGAAGGCACCATAGCAGTGCTGGCGTTGGGTCGTTCTTCTATGGCTTTTTTGCCGGGGGCGCTGCTTCGGTTGCGTCTGCTGGTGCGGCCCCATCGCGAGCTTCAGCGGCTCGCCGAAGCCGAGTGGGACTATCTGTACCGCCGCCTTTACCATGATCCGGCGCGTCAGCCGTACCTTTTCGTAGCGGTCGAATGGCTTGCGCAGTGTCTGATGGCCCCTGACCCCGCCCTCTATGGATGGGTGCGCCACCAGCTCATCGAGCTGGATGAAACCCCCGAACCTCAGGCCCACCTGCTGCGTTTTTTTACGGAGTTGCTCCCTCGATTGGGTGGGGCGCTTCCCGAGCGTCCCACCTCTCTCCAGGCGCTGGAGGCGGTGTATCAGGCCACCTGGCCTGCTTGGCGGCCTTTGCGTAGCCTTTCTTTGCTGGAAACCTTACCTTTGCCTACCTATGCAGACCGAAAATCCTACACCCGTCGGTCCTCTTCTAAAGACGATTGAGAGCCCTGCGGATCTGCGGCGTCTGCCTCAAGAGCTTCTGCCCCAACTGGCCGAGGAGCTGCGCCAGTTTCTGATCCATCATGCGGCTCGGTATGGGGGGCACTTTGCCGCCAGCTTAGGCGTGGTGGAGCTTACCGTGGCCCTCCATTATGTGTATCAGACGCCGCAAGACCTGCTGGTGTGGGACGTAGGTCATCAAGCCTATGGCCATAAAGTGCTCACCGGCCGCCGCTCTCGGTTTCATACCAACCGACTCAAAGATGGGATTGCAGGTTTCCCTAAGCGAGACGAGTCGGTGTACGACACATTTGGGGTGGGGCATTCTTCTACAGCGATTTCTGCGGCGCTGGGTATGGCAGAAGCCTTGCGACATCTCCAGCAAACGGACCGTAAGGTGGTCGCTGTAGTGGGCGATGGGGCGCTCACGGCCGGCCTGGCCTTCGAAGGCCTCAACAATGTAGGCATGCTTCAGCCGGATCTGCTGATCATCCTCAACGACAACCAGATGTCGATTGACCCCAACGTAGGGGCGTTGAAAGATTACCTGGCGGGGCTCACGACGTCCCGCACGTATAATCGCTTTCGGGAGGAGGTGTGGAAGTGGCTTGGCCGCCTTCAGGAGAAGCTGGGGGCACCGCTGCGCGACTATGCGGCCCGACTCGAAGAAGCCTGGCTTGTTTTACTTTCTCGGCCGGCGGTGCTCTTTGAGAGTCTGGGGCTGCGCTACTTCGGTCCGGTGGATGGGCACGATGTACAGGGGTTGGTGGAGACGCTGCGAAACTTGCGCCAGCTGCCGGGGCCCAAACTCCTCCACTGCCGCACCGTCAAGGGCAAAGGCTTTCCCCCCGCCGAGAAAGACCCTCTCAAATGGCATGCACCGGCTTTTCGGTTCGATCCCCAGACGGGAGAACCGCTGGATCCCCCCTCGTTCCGGCCCACACCCCCTAAGTATCAGGATGTTTTTGGCGAGACGGTAATAGAGCTCGCTTACCAAGATCCGCGGGTGGTGGCGGTGACGCCGGCGATGCTTTCGGGCTCCGGCCTGACCAAAATGCGCCAACTTATGCCTGAGCGGTGCTATGATGTAGGGATTGCCGAGCAGCATGCCGTGACCTTTAGTGCAGGGCTGGCCACGCAGGGCATGAAGGTCTTCTGCAACATTTACTCTACCTTCCTGCAGCGGGCCTACGATCAGGTCATCCACGATGTAGCTATTCAGAACCTGTCTGTCATCTTCTGTCTGGACCGCGCAGGGGCGGTAGGGGCCGATGGGGCCACCCACCAAGGACTCTACGACATTGCGTACTTGCGCCCTATTCCGAACCTCATTCTCTCGGCTCCGCTCAACGAGTCTGAGCTACGTAATCTGATGTATACGGCGCTCCGAGCAGAGCAGCCTTTTGTGATTCGCTACCCTCGGGGTAATGGCGTACTGCTGGAGTGGCGCACGCCTTTCGAGGAAGTGCCCATTGGCAGGGGGCGCCTGCTGCGAGAAGGTGAAGACGTGGCTATCCTCAGCTACGGACACATTGGCAACGAAGTATTGGAGGCTTGCCGTTTGCTGGAGGAAGAGGGGTTATACCCAGCTGTGTATGACCTGCGCTTTGCTAAGCCGCTGGACTTGGAGCTGTTGGAGGAAGTGGCCCAGCGGTATAAGTTTGTCCTTACCGTGGAGGATGGTGTGCGGATAGGGGGGGTAGGCAGCGCAGTACTGGAGGCTCTTGCGGACAGGGGCTATAGCGTGCCGGTGCGGCGGCTGGGCGCGCCCGACATCGTGCTCGAACACGCCACCCAAGCCGAACAGTACGCCCTCTGCGGCTACGACCGGCAGGCCATCGCCGAGGCTGTCCGCCAAGCCTACCAAGCGCCTATATCTTTGCGGGCGTGGAAACGCTCCTGGTGACTCTGTTTATTGCCGGGTATGCCTTTATCGCCTTAGAGTATCGGCTTCGTATAGACAAAGCCGCCACAGCTATCCTCTTGGGCACGGTTAGCTGGCTGGTTTTGCTGATTTTCCCGGCCTTTTCTGGATCGGCCTTTCCCCAGGTAGAAGAGCGCCTCTTTTCCCATGTGAGCGAGATCGCCGGTATCCTATTTTTTCTTTTGGGGGCCATGACGATCGTCGAAGTAGTGGATTCGTATGAGGGATTCCGCTTTCTTTTGGACCTTATTCGCGTGAGGAGCGTCTGGGGTTTCTTCGGTCTTGTGACGACCTTGACTTTTTTTCTTTCGGCGGTCATAGACAACCTTACGGCGACCCTCATTATGGTGTCTCTCTTACAAAAGGCGGTGCCGAGCAGTCAGCGCGAAGCTCGGCTTTTGGGCGCTTCGCTCATCGTGATCTCGGCCAACTCAGGGGGGGCTTGGAGCCCTTTAGGGGATGTGACCACCACGATGCTCTGGATACGAGGCTGCATTACGGAGGGTTTTATCGTCCAACGAACTTTCTTGCCCAGCTTGGTCTCGGCCCTTATTCCTTTCCTTGTGATAGGACGCTTTTTGCGGGGAATTTCTATATCCGCGCAAGCCCCCTCAGAAAATAGTTCCATTCCCCGCCGGGTAAGTCTGGTGGTGCTGATTTTGGGGGTAGGGGGGATTTTATCGGTGCCGCTGCAAAAGTACTTTCTCCATGTTCCCCCTTTCCTGGCGATGCTCTTGGCGATGGGGACGGTATGGTTGGCCACAGAAATCTTTTACTGGCGACTGCGGCATCAGGTGGAGGAGCCTCGGCATTTGCGCGTTACCACTGCGCTGGAAAAGATAGACATACCGGCGCTTCTTTTTTTCCTGGGCATTTTGCTGGCTGTGGCAGCTCTGGCCGAAGTGGGCGTATTGCGTTGGGCTGCCGAGGCCCTGGACCGCACCTTAGGTAGCCTGGACTGGACGGTCTTTCTCTTAGGTTTGCTTTCATCTGTTGTGGACAATGTGCCCTTAGTAGCCGCCGCCATAGAAATGTATCCCCTTTCCAGCTATCCCACAGACCATCGGTTGTGGGAGTTTTTGGCGTATGCGGCGGGCGTGGGCGGGAACCTGCTTATTATCGGTTCGGCTGCGGGTGTCGTGGCGATGGGCATGGAGAAACTGGAGTTTTTCTGGTATGTGCGGCGGGTTTCGTGGATAGCGTTTTTGGGGTATGCGGCGGGGGCGCTTACGTATGTAGCCTTAGCTTGAGGGATAGGGACGGCCGGTAAGCCGCTCCCACGCTTGCTGATAAGCTTGGTAGGTGGTGTCGTCGTAGGCTACCAGGTACAACGCTTGGAAGTGAGGCGCTTCTTCCAGGAGGACGCGGAGGGCGATAGGAGCGGCCTCAGCAAGCGGGTAGCCGTAAATGCCCGTGCTAATCGAGGGAAAAGCCACCGTAGAGAGGCGATGCTGCCGAGCCAGCGCCAAGCTCTGACGGTAGGCCCTTTCCAGAAGCGCCGCTTCTCCGTGGGTGCCGCCTCGCCAAATAGGCCCTACCGTATGAATCACATAGCGTGCGGGTAGGCGAAAACCTGGGGTGAGGCGAGCTTCTCCGGTAGGGCAAGGGGCTACCTTTCGACACGCTTCTGCCAGCTCGGGCCCCGCTGCCCGGTGAATAGCCCCCGAAACCCCACCACCAGGTAAAAGGGCTTCATTGGCGGCATTCACGATGGCGTCTACAGCAAACTGGGTAATGTCTCCCTGCACCAAGTGCACCTGACCCACAAGACAAAGTTAGCCAGAAAAGGGTACTTTTTGCGCTTAAGGGGTATGCAGATAGCGCTTTGGCTGGTGCGGGAAAGCGTATATCACCCGCGGGGATATTTTCGGTTAGCGTGTAGCTTAGCTAAGCGGTGGCCTGTAGAAGTATGGGGCCAGCCTATGCCCCCCGCAGCGGTAGAAGGCCCCCTCGAGGCCTACGTAGAAGAAGAGATATGGCATCGCCTCTTGGATCCTCCGGTGGTGCCCGGCCTCACTGTCGTGCCGACTGGGGGAATCCCTCCTCGACCTCAGGGGCCCATCCTCGTTTGTAATCCGATGGGACTTTGGTTATCCTGGCGGTGGGGCCAGTGCCCCCTCGTCTGGGATGTTTGGGAAGCTTACCACGAAAACTTCCGATGGGATCCGGCTTACACTCCCTTCCAACGGAGGGTACGGAGGGTGGTATGGGCGCTCTTGGCGCCCATGCGACGATGCTCGCAAGCGTACTGGCTGGCCGAATATGCTTATGCGGGCTTGACCCCTCTTGCTCGCAGTGAGTTTTTCCCCAACGCCTTTGTAGAAGTAGAGTCTGAGAAGCCCCTCTTGTCTAAGCTCCGAGGCCAGTATACGCTCTATACGGGCAATGTGGCGGAGAGTTGGGGGCTGGAAGCCTTGCTGGAATGGATACGGGCGTATCCTCAGCAGCCTTTCGTGCTGGCAGGCAGCGTGAAGTCTGCCGCTTTGGAAGCTCGGATTCGGGCGGCGCTCAAGACGCATGGGGCTTGGCTTTGGATTCGCAGCCGGTTTGTGCCTTACCCTGTCATCCAGAATCTGCAGCGGGGGTGCAAGCGCCTTTTGGCGCCGTACCAGCCCCTTCCTCACCTGCGAAACAAATGGCCCGGCAAGTTTTACGAAGCGGCAGCTCTGGGGATACCGATAGAGTACCCCCGAGGGGTTTCACCGGTCTGGGATGCTTTTTGGGCGCGGTACCGAGAAGACCCTCACGCTCCAGAGCTGTACTGGAGCTACCATGAGAGCCGTCTGCTGGCCGTCATGGAACGGTTACTCGAGAGGTTCTATGAGCGGCGGTAACATATTTGGGGGCGGCTTGAGGCCCATAAGGGTGAGCACCGTAGGGGCTACTTGAGGCAGAAGGCCGGGCCGTAACCGATACGGCAGCTGTTGTGGACTCATCAAGATACAAGGGACTGGAGCCGTAGTGTGGGCGGTATGGGGGGTGCCGTCTTCGGCTATCATGCAGTCGGCGTTGCCGTGGTCGGCGATAAGGAGGACCGTGTAGCCTTTTTCCAGGGCAGTCTGGACCAGAGGGGCGGTGCAAGCGTCTACGGTTTCACACGCTTTGACAGCGGCGGCCCATACGCCGGTATGCCCCACCATGTCCGGGTTGGCGAAATTCAGACAGATAAAGTCCAGCGTACCCTCTTGCAGGTGAGGCATAAGGGCGTCCCGTACCTGCGGAGCGCTCATCTCGGGCTGAAGGTCGTACGTGGCGACTTTGGGCGAAGGGATAAGGATACGAGCTTCTCCGGGGAAGGGCTCTTCCCGGCCCCCATTGAGGAAATAGGTGACGTGGGGGTATTTTTCCGTTTCGGCGATGCGCAATTGTGAGCCGCCGGCCTCGGCGATGCAGGCACCTAAGGGCTTTTCAACATGGACTTTGCCGAAAAGGTAGTGGACGCCCCGCTCCGTGAAGGCGGGGTCATACTCGGTGAGCGTGACAAAGTGGAGGGGAAGGGGCTCGAGATCGGCGGGGTAAGGCACAGGAGCCCGGCTGCCCTGGGTTTCTGGGATTTCGCCGGTGAAAAGGGCCTGGACGAGCTGGCGGGGACGGTCGTTGCGGAAATTGAAGAAGAGCACGGCCTCGGAAGGTTGGAGGGGGGCCGGTTCCCCGATCACGACCGGGGGCAGAAACTCATCGGTAATGCCTTGGTTGTAGTGGTGGGCCAGCGCCGCCTCAAAGGAGGGGAAAGTTTCGCCTTCGCCGTAGCGCAGGAGGCGATAAGCCAGTCGGGTACGTTCCCAGCGTCGGTCCCGGTCCATGGCGTAGTAACGGCCAATCATGGTAGCCAGGCGGGCGTTTGGGAGGGTCTGCAGGGCTTCTTGGACGATGTGAAGGTAGGTGGCGGCGCTGCGCGGCGGGGTGTCGCGGCCGTCGGTAAAGGCGTGCAGGTAGAGAGGGTTAGGCAGGGCGGCTTCCCGCAGGAGCCGTAAAAGCCCTAAAAGATGGCCCAGTGAACTATGTACCCCCCCATCAGACACCAGTCCCATCAGGTGGAGAGCGCAGCCTTTGTCCCGCTGTAGATAGGCCAGAAGGTTTTGAAAGGCTGGAAGAGCCATCACTTCGCCTCGGTCTAAAGCGCGCTGGATGCGCCACAAATCCTGCCACACCACAAAACCGGCCCCAATATGAAGATGGCCTACTTCGGAGTTGCCCATCTGGCCGGGTGGCAAGCCTACCGCTTCACCTGAGGCTTCCAGCTTGACAAACGGAAAACGTTCCCGAGCCCAGTCGTAAAAAGGCGTATAAGCGGCATCTATGGCGCTTACGGCGGGGTTGTCGGCGATGCCCCATCCATCCCAAATGATGAGAAAGACTTTCCGTTTCATTGGGGGCGGCTTTGTAGCTGGTGTAGGATGCGCTCCAGTTCCTCAAGCTCGTATTCTTTGGCTTGGAGGAGGAGCTGGTATTCTTGGAGCGTTTCCAAAGGGGCGTAGTTCTTCATCCATTCGGCTTTGAGGGCTTCGCAAGCTTCCTGGGCGGGTAGGAGCACAGCCAAATAGCGATCCTCCACGGGGAATATGGCCAAAAACTGCAAGCGGTCCACGCCATGAGCGTCGCGGTTGGTAAGGAAGCCCATCCAGGGTTTGCCCCGGCCGATGGTGGCCCACAGGTCCATGAAAAGGTAATCGGGCGTCTGAGGGCTGCGTAGAAGGCGGACGTTCTGTCCCAGTACAAGCTCCGGCTTATCGTAGCCGGTCAGTTCGAGCCAGGCCGGGCTGGCCGAGAGTATAGTACCCTGCCTGTCTGTCAGGAACCACGGCAAGCGCTGCAGGTAAGTGGGGAGCTCTTGGGTCTGGGTTTCAAGCTGGCGAAGGGCTTCTTTGAGGCGCTGGGCCTGGATTTTTTGCCGTGTGATGTCGAAAGCCACGCCAATGTACTTGTAGGGTCTGCCTTCGGCATCAAGCACAGGCGTTATGGTCAGATGCACCCAGAAGGGGGTGCCGTCTTTGGCGCGGTTCTGGACTTCGCCTTGCCAGACGAACCCGCTCTTGATGCGATCCCACATCCGCTCGAAAAAGCGGGGCGGATGCGCCTCGCTGCGGATAATGTTGTGGAGCTGGCCGATCAGCTCTTCCCGGCTGTAGCCCCATACATAGGTAGCCTCATCGTTGACGAAGAGAATGCGACCTTCGGGGTCGGTCTCGGACACGATGGCGGCGTTGTTGAGGGCGTTTATCCGGCCAGCCAGCTCGAGCTGGGCCTGGAGGAGTTCGGCCTGGGCTTTTTCGAGCTCTTCGGCGTAGGCGCGGAGGGACCGTTCTTTTTCTTGGGCTTCTTGGAGGAGGATCCGGATGCGTTCGGCTTGCCGTTTTTGTGCGGTGATGTCAAAGGCCACGCCAATGTACTTGAAGAGGCGGCCTTCAGGATCCCGGATGGGGGTGATAGTGAGCAGCTGCCAGAAAAGCTCCCCCGAGCGGGTGCGGTTGAGCACTTCGTTTTGCCAGACTTCGCCGCGCTGGAGGGTCTCCCACATCGAAGCCCAAAACTCTGGCGGATGATGCCCGCTATTCAGGAATCGGAGGTTCTGGCCTTCTACTTCGTCCCAGGTGTAGCCCCAGGCTTCGAGGGCGGCGCTGTTAGCGTAGAGGAGATGGCCTTCGGTGTCCGTTTCCATGAGGAAGGCTGCGTTGCCGACGGCTAAGATTTGGCCTCTCAGTTCGGCTTGGGCGCGGCGAAGCTCCTCGGCATAGGCCCGTAAGCGTTTCTCCTGTTCCACTTGGGGGGTCAGGTCGAAACTCACCGCAATGAACTTCACCAGCCGGCCCCGCGTGTCCACCACAGGGGTAATCGTAGAACTGACCCAGTAAAGGCTGCCATCGCGGCGACGGTTGCAGAAGATGCCTTTCCACACGCGTTTTTCCGAGAGAGTCTTCCACAGCTCCCGGTAAAAGGCGTCGTCATGCCGCTCTGAACGCAGGATAGCGTGGGTATTGCCCAGCAGTTCTTCGCGAGTGTAGCCTGAGATGGCGCAGAAAGCGTCGTTGACAAAGGTGATGCGGCCTTCGGGGTCGGTTTCGGCTACAATCGCCGCGTTGTGGACGGCGCTGATTTGCCCGCGCAGTTCCACCTGGGTGCGGCGCATTTCTTCTTGGGCGGTTTGAAGCTGCTGGGTATAGCGCCGCAGCTCTTCTTGCTGGGTTTGCGCCAGCCGTAGCGCCGAACGCAGCTCTTCCTCCTGCCGCTTCTGCGCCGTGATGTCGAAGCCTACCCCAATGTACTTGAGGACTTTGCCTTCTGGGCTGGTTACGGGCGTAATCGTGAGCAGTATCCAGTAATACTGGCCATCTTTGGCGCGGTTGCGCACCTCGCCCCGCCATACGCGGCCCTGGCTAATGGTGCGCCACATCTCCTCAAAGACGGTGTCGCTCTGGTGGCCTGATTTGAGAATGCGATGGTTTTGGCCCAGGATTTCTTCGGGGCGGTAGCCGTACATCTGGAGGAAAAGCTCATTCACGCGGATAATGCGGCCTTGTAGGTCGGTCTCAGAGACGATGGCGGCGTTGCCTACTGCGGCGATTTGTCCTTTGAGTTCGGTCTGGGTGCGCAGCAGCTCTTCGCTGAAGGCTTGTAAGCGTTGGTTGGCTTCGCGCAGGAGCTCTTCCTGAGCCAGGGTTTGCTCCAGCATGCGGCGCAGTTCTTCTTCTTGCTGCTTTTCGCGGGTGATGTCAAAGCAAATGCCGATGTAGCCTTTTGTTCGGCCTTGTAGGGGGGCTAAGGTCGCTTGGAGCCAAAGGGTTTCCCCTTTTTGGGTGCGAAGGGGCAAGCTGCCTTTCCACCCTTCCTGGGTTTCGAGCGCCGCTACCAGCGTTTGTTTTAGTTCGGGGGCGGCCACCAAATCGGCGAAAGAGGCGCCTTCAAGCTGGGCCAAAGTGTACCCTGTGCTCGTGAGAAAGGCTTCGTTGGCGTAGGCGATGTGGCCCTCGGCAGAAAGTTCAACCACCAGCGCCGCGCTGCGGATAGCGTGTATCTGGCTGGCCAACTGAGTTTGCGATTCGATGAGCTTCTCCTGGGCCTCTTCCATGAGCTGGGCGCTGCGCAGCAGTTCGGCCTGCTTTTCCTCCAGCGTTTTGCGCAGGGTTTGTTCTTCGGTCAGGAGGGCTTTCAGCTGCTCGCGAGAGATAAAGTTGGCCAGGGCTGCGCCGATGTGTTCGGCAAACTTTTGTAGGAAGGGTTCCAGCTCTTCTGGGAAGGGTTCGAGTGTAGCCAGCTCTACGACGCCGTAGGCTTCGTCTTGGAAGACCAGGGGCACCAGGAGGAGGGTGTGGGGTGCAGCTTCTCCCAGGCCGGAGCGTAAGCGCAAGTAGTTGGGGGGCACAGGACGAATGCGCAGAAGGCGTTTTTCGGCGGCGGCTTGGCCTACAAAGCCCTCCCCAGGATGGAAGCGCCGTTCGGCTGCCTGGGACAGATCATAAGCGTATGTGCCTCGCAGGGCAAGGACCTCGCCTTCCCGCACGAAGATAGCCCCCATGTGAGCGCCCACTTGCCGGCACAAGAGGGAAACCGTCCGTTCTGCCAGGTCAGCGATAGTCTGGGACTCTTTGAGGATTTCGCTGAAAGCCGCTAAGCTTTGCAGGGTGAGGGCTTCTTCGGATCGGCGTCCCCATCGGCGGGCCAGGGTGCTTTTCAAAGCCTTCAGACGGCGCAGCAGCGGATGGTCTCCTTCTGGCAAGGGGATCTCTGGGTCTCCGGTTTCCAGGCCTTGGAGGAAAGCCTCTATCCCTTCCCAAGCGGTCTGGATAGCTTGGAGAGCCGGCCGTTCGAGGGCTTGGGGTGGCACAGGCCGGTCAAAGTGTCCTTGGCTCCACGCTTGAAGTGTCAGTTGGGTGTCGCGGAGTTTATGTTCAAGGAGGGATTTCTCGCGCTGCAAGCGCCACAGACTTCCAAAGGAGAAGAGCAGGATCGCCAGCGCCAGGCCTGCCAGCCATAGGTTAGACAGGCGTGTGCGTTGCTCCGTCTCGTGCTGGAGTGCGGTTGCTATTTGGGCCGAGAGCCGCTCCAACTCTGATACCATTTGCAGTCGGTCGGCTTCGGTCTCGATTTGGGCTTCCAAGCGCTGGATGAGGGGGGTGAGGCTCCGGCTTTCGGGCAAAACCTTCTCTAACTGTTGGAGGGGTTCTTGCGGAGGGGCTTCTTGGAGGAGGGCTTGGTAGAGCCGACGTACCGCTTCCTCTTGACGGAGGAGCTTTTCGGTACGGGCCTGGGAAGGGGCCTCGATCGCGAAATACCACCCTATCAGCCCTGCCCCAAGCAGAACCGCTATGCCTATGAGCAGGCCTATTACCCCGCGGCTCATGGGGGTAGGACTTTATCCGGCACGACGAAGGCCCCTGGAAAGCGGTGTCGCTGCGCGTCCAACCAGGCCTCGGCTTCGCGGCGATCCCAGAAATCTCCTACCCGCAGCTTGTAAGTAGGGGCCTCATACAAGAGGTATACTGGTAGGGTGGGGTACTCTTCTAAGAGGGCCAGCCGCATCGAATCCGCTAAGGTGCGTTGGGTGGTGGTGAGCACTTGCACGCGGTAGCCTGGCAGGGTATGGCTGGAGCGGTTGAGGGCCAGGAGGGTGTCGTAGAGGTGCGTTACGGCGGGGCTGGCCTGACGCAGGAGCTGGATAGGGCGCGGATCGCCTAAGCGGGGCCTTTCCGCCGAAGGAAGCGGTTCGCCCTCATACGTCGGCCGAAAGCGTTCCCATTCCGCTTGAGCCCATACCCCGCCTATCAGGCCGCAAACAACCCACCTCCAGCCCATAGCCTACAAACTTACGAGGGAAAGCCCAAAGCCAGCTCATCTTACAGCCGGTATCTGGCTTTTGAGCCGGAGGCCTTTTCAGGGGGGAAGGCGTCGTGGTAGAGAAGGTTCCTGCCCCCGGTCGCCTGCCTTGCGCATCGTGGGCACCCAGCAGCCGTAGCGATGTTGAAAATAAAAAGAAAAGTTATTACAAAGAAAAAGTCGTGAAAGATGAGGCGGCCCACTCCTTGCATTCGGAGAAAGTCTGTATCTTTGTGGCATGGACATAGGAGCTGTAGTTCGCTTTCGGGAGCGTGAGTGGGTGGTGCTGGGGGTAGCTGGGAGGCGTGGAGCCTTGCGGTCCGCAGGGTACCTTGCTGCCTTCATCGACGGGCAGCCACGGCAAATCGCTGGCTTTTCGAGGCGGCAGGGTGGGGATGTAACTCTGGTGCTGAGAAAGGCGAAGCCGCAGCGGGTGACATTTCAGGGGAAGCTGGTTATCGTCGACCTCCTCCCTTATCGACCTGGCCCTGCTCATCCCCAGCGAGAAAAGTTTGCGCCCATGGTGTGTGACGAAGAGGTGGAACGGAGCGCGAGGTAAGCGGATCTGGATTACGAGCGGGAGCGGAACTGGGACTCTATTGTGGGAATTGAGCATTGTCCGTTATCCTCCAAAAAGTTGAGCCTGAGCTATGAAAGAGAAGAAAGAGAAAACTTGGGGGCTCAAGGCCTTGACTCCCATATGGACCGGTGATGCCGATCGGAATCCCGACCGTCTCATTCCTACGGGAGTTATGGGTTCCATTCGCTGGTGGTTCGAGGTGCTGGTGCGGGGGTTGGGTGGGAAGGCGTGCGACCCCACCGTGGATGGTGTGCGCTGCCCGGGCAAGCACAAGCAGCCGTACGAGCCGGGCCACCACTGCGTGGTCTGCGAACTCTTCGGTTGCACCGGCTGGGCCCGTAAGTTCCGGCTGATGATTCTGGATAACAACGGTCACGTCATCCAGAAGCAGATCCGGGCAGGTCAAACCTTCATCTTGCGCTTCATCCCCCTGCGGCCTATTCGGGACGAAGAATGGTGCCTTCTGGACGCCACCCTGCGCCTCGTTGCCGACTACGGCGCGATGGGAGGGAAAACGGTGTTCAAGCCTTCAAAGGAGTGGGGAATTGCAGACCTTGGAGCAGACGATTTAGACGATTCGAGCGGACAAGTAAGAGTGCGGCTAAGAGTGCGGCGTAGGCGGCGTGGGCGGCGTGGGCTCCCCCTGCGCCAAGACGATACTATTTTAGAGGTTGATGGAACCTCGGTTAGCAGAAAGTCAGAACTTGAGGAGTTGCTGAGCGGTAAGTATCACGGTCAGCCTGTAAAAATCAAAGTAAGGCGAAGTAATGGCACTGAAGAGGAAGTTGAGGCATGGGCTGGAAAAAGGCACCACCAGGACTTTGGACTTGTAATCATTGAGCGGCGCCCGGAAGGGATCGGTTGTAGTCGAGCAGCCGTAGAAGCCTACGTGCGCGATGCACAGTGGCGCAGAAATTTCAACGATGACGATTTTGCCTGGGCCTCGCTCCAAAACTTCTGGTGCGTGAAGGGACAGCATTTGACTAGAACGGGTCCTGACAATAGTTCATTTAATCAGGTTGTCGGGCGTAATCCGAGCAAACGGTGTAAGCGCTGTAATCAAGTTCATCTTCCTGGCCAAAGGTGCCCACAAACCAATAGATACGAGGAGCGATACAGTGATGATCCTCCTGCTGATCCTATAGATGTAGATGCTTGGCTCGCTGGCCGCCAGCAGGAGAGCAAGAAGATATTTAGTTTCAAGCATCCGCAAGAGGGCATGCGTACTTTTGGCTTCGTGAAGCCGGGCTTGGTGGATTTTGAGGAGATGAAGCGTCGCCTTGGGCAAGTCTGGTCCGATTTTCAGCCCGAGAGCGAGTTTCAAACAGGCGAGCAAATCTTAATCGGTAGGAGGAATGCGCATGACCTGGGATTACTTTGCTTGGCTTCAGCTTCAGACATGTGATTCATTAGAGAACACCCCCGTTGTGTGGGCATTAGCCGGGGGTTTCGTAGATCATGTTTCCAAGTGTTTACTGGAAGCAGAGATTGAGCGATTGGAGGCGGAAAGGACAAACAACCGTGAGAAAAAGAGGCAAGCCGAACAGCAGAAAACGCGATTGCGCCGTGATTACATGACCAAGGCTTCTTTTCGGTTCCCAATTGGACTGTATCCTTGCCTTCAGCCGGACTTCTCAACTCTTCCTTCCGCTACATGGCTCGCCCTTCAGGTGGACTTTGAACTCCTCACCCCCTGGTACTCCAAAGATGATCGCGTCTTTCACCTGCTGGACAACCCGGTGCGCAAGGACCGGGTCTTCGGTGTACCCTTCATGGCCGCTTCGTCGTGGAAGGGGATGCTTCGCTGGGCCTGCCGGATGCAGGCCGGCCTGCGGGAGCACCTGGAGCAGCACAACGGCAGACTGGACGACTGGCATGACCCCGACTGGATTCTGCACCTGTTCGGCCATGAGAAGGGGGAGGAAGAACACCAAAAACTGCGCCAGGGCGCGCTGGTTTTCTACCCCACCTGGTTTGACCGCATGGGCTTTGAGGTCATCAACCCCCACAGCCGGGAGCGCCGGGCTGGCACCCACCCCATCTACTATGAGGTGGTGCCGCCCGGGGCAAATGGCACGCTCTCCCTCCTCTATGCCCCCTGGCCGGGCATGAAACCTGCGGCGAAACCAGAGGAGGTGCTTCCCAAACTGCTGGAGGCCATTGAGGCTCTATTAACCACTTATGGCATCTCCGCCAAACGCACCGTGGGCTGGGGCACGGCAGGAATCAAAAAATGGCGTGCCTTTCACAAGACAGGTGGAAATGTAAAGAAGGACGATCGCACGGCACTCTGGCGAGAAGTGCAAAACTGGCTTCCGAGAAGAGGTACACCATGACCAGAACCTTCTCCCCTGCCGAAACCCTGCGCCAGCACCGGCCCCTGCTCCTGGCCATGGAGGCCATCGGCTGGTTCCACATGACTGGCAAGGCCCGGGCGGAGTTCCTGCGTCGCCACGGGGGCGAGAACAACGGCTATGAATACAAGCAGTGGCATACGCAAGAGACTCCACCCTTCCCCTGGGATGACCTGCTGGGGTGGGTCAAACAACGCTACAGCGGGGGCAACCTCACCAACGCCTGGCCGGACACCTTTGCCGCATTTACGGAACAACACGCGGGGCGCAATCCGGGGCTGTTAGGCCTCCTCCAGGCCGGGCACGGCATTGTATCCGGTGTAGAAAAGAACCTGCCGAATTCCACATCGCACTACCTAAAGCAGTCCAGCTCTCACATGTGGCTCTCCTCGCCTTGGGGACACCCCAAACGCAACCTGCTGGCCGACCCGCCGGAGATTCTCTCGCCGCAGGGCTGGCGCCAGCTGGTAGAGGAAATCCGCCGGGTGCTGGAAGAACTGCGCGACTTGGGTACACAGAATGTACAGGATGTGGTTCTCTGGCAGCGCTGGCGGGAGAGCGCCATCGGCGAGGAAGCGTTCATCCGCCGGGCCTTTCTCTCGACGCTGGCCGAGACGCGGTTGCCCAATAACGATGTGACCCTGTGGGACCAGTCCTATGTGGCCGCGGCGCTATTCAAGAGTGCGGTAGCAGGAGCGTTGCTGGACAGCAGTTTTCCCTGGACAGATGGAGGTATCAAGCAGGCAATCCGTTGGCGCTTGCTCACCGTGGCCTTCGGTTCAGAACACTATGAGACCCGGGCGGTCAAGATCGGCGACTGGACGGGCGCCCAGGGTGCGATTGAGGAATTCTTCCGCCGTGTGGCCGAACTGGTGGAGGTAGACCTGGCCGTAGGCTCCCTGCTTTATCGGGACGGCACAGTGGTCGTTTTCTCCTTCCCCGGTGAACGGTCTGATGAGACAGTGCAGGCTAGCTGGCTGAATGGATGGGAGCAGTGGCTACAAGAACAGGCGGACAAAATCGCCCTTGATCTTGACCTGGAAACCCCGCCCCATGTGCGCCTGAGCGATCCTACCCGCTCCCTGGTGCCCATGGTGCGGGAGTGGAAGGGGGCGAGAAGCACGGTGGCCATCCCGGTCCACAAGCCGTGGGATATCCTCTGGCTAAAACCTTCTGAAGCCCGTGGCCACGTCTGTCCGGTCTGCGGAGTGCGGCTCAACGGCGACCCCACCAGCAAAGGTAAGCCCTGCGCCGTCTGCCGCGAGCGCCGCCACCACCGCCGCGATGCCTGGCTGCAGGGTCAACTGGGACATGACACCATCTGGTTTGAGGAGGTGGCCGACCGCAACGGCCGCCTGGCCCTGCTCACCTTCTCCCTGGACCTGGAAGACTGGCTTAACGGCGAACGGGTGGACAGCCTCCGGGCGCAGGCCATTTCGGAGTGGGCACGGTTCAATCCCCTCCTTGATAGCACATCCAATCCAATAGACCCGCAAGAAGCCTATAAAAGCCTGGTAACCTATGTGCGAAGAAAACTCTCTTCATTTGACTCGAATGATCCAGTACTAAAGAACTTGCAAGAAGGTTACCGACACGAGCGTGATTGGCAGACCTTTTTCCAGAAGATTGTCGAAGACCGCGCGGATGCACTTTTGTGGAATAACCTGAGCGACGACCTACGCGCTGCGTGCCTGGCGCATCAACTCTTCTGTAAACTCCCATCTCCCGGTCGGGTCTACCGCTTCTGGCGAGAAGCGGTAGAATTCTTCTGTGACCTGCTGCAGGAATTCCGCCAGCTGGCGGCCCGCAGCGATAACCCCTGGCGGGTGCGGCGGTTGGTGCTGGTGCCAGACGACCATGACGGTTGGCGGGACCTGATGCTCTACGACGGCCACTGGCAGGGGCAGTCGATCAGCCTGGTTTATGTGTCCAGCCTGCGTGGGTTCGTGACGGCCTCTAACCTGGCCAGGCTCCTGCGACCAGAAGAGGTACTGAAGAGCTTGCAGGGCGCACGGATTACGCTGGACGACGAAGATGCACCCGGCCGACGTCGGGATATGACTGTAGCGCAGGTGCGCGAGTTATGGCAGCCCCACGCCCATCTGGGTGTTTACCATCCTGTGATTCCTGTGGAAATTTCTCCCCTGCGTTTCCAGGTGCTGGTGCCGCTGGAAGTGGCGTCGGAGTGCGTGGATCTGGCCATGGCCTGGTCGCGGGAGCGCTTAGCCCGTGTGTGGGATCGTCTCCCCTTACACGTGGGCGTGATTGCCTTCCCTCGCCTGGTGCCTTACCAGGCGGTGGTGGAAGCCGCCCGGAATATGGAAGAGGCGCTACTGCGCAAGGAAGAAATCTGGCAGGTCCAGGAAGTGGAACGACGGGCTGGCGTAGTGGCCCTGCGCCTGTGCCGGTGTGATGGACAGGAAACCCTCCGGGTCGTGCCCGTAACCCTGCCCGACGGTCGGGAGGATGTGTTCTACCCCTACGTGGCGGTGGAGGATCGCCAGGTGCGTTTCCCTCGAGACTTTCAACATCCCAATGGCCAGGTCTACCGTCATATGGCCGACCTGCGGCCGGACGACGGTATTCGGGTGGCCCCTGCCCGGGTAAAGACGCTCTTCATGGACAGCACCGCCGCCCGATTTGACGCCACGCCGCCTCGATATTTGGAGGAATGGGTTCACATGCGAGAGGTGTGGGCCCTTCTGCAGCGAGTGGCGCCCAGCCAGACGGCGCTCCAGCGCCTGCGCAGCGAACTGGTGCGCCTGGAGAAAGACTGGCAATCCCCCGAGGGACACCTGGCGGTCTCGCCAGACCTCTGGCGAGACACCTTGCGCGGTCTCTTGGTCCACCATCTGGAGGTGCAAGGTGCCGCTTTAGAGGCGCTCACCGAGGCCGCCATGCAGGGCATCCTTCAATGGGCGCTGGATTGGCACATGAATACATTGAAGGAAATCGTGTAAAGAAAGTATGAATATGACAAGTTATCAAAAATTTGTCCAAGTTGGTATCGCTTTAGACCCTATCCATGTAGGGACTGGCGGTGCCCGCATCGGCCGCGTGGACCTCACCATCGTCCGCGATCCGGTCACCCAAGTGCCCAAAATCCCCGGCTCCAGCCTGGCCGGGGTGTACCGCACTTACGTGGCGATGGCGGAACATGAACGAAACCCGAATCGTCGTGTCGATGGCAAGGAGTGGCCCATTTATCCGAATTGCGCAGGACTAGGCCAATCTAAAGAAGATCGCGCAAAAAATGAGGAAGAAAAGAAGTACCAGCGTGGACATTGTGCCGAGCCCGACTGTCCGGTCTGCACCGTCTTCGGCTTTGCCCGCGGGTCAGGCCAAGAGGGCGGCTTTGCCGGCCTGGCCGCCTTCACCGACGCCCATGTGCTCCTCTTCCCCGTGCCTACCCGTCGGGGCCCCATGTGGGTCACTTGCCCCATGGCGCTATGCATTATTGGCCTGGAGGTACAGGGTGTGGAGGAGAACGCGGTCTACCTTGGGAATGGCTCCAGCAACCAGTTGAACCTTGGATGGCTTCTGCTGCCGGTACGGGCATACGTGGAAATGCGCACAATCAAGGAAAAACTTCAGAATTTGAGCATTCCGGACTACATCCAAAACCGCCTGGCGCTGGTACCCGACCGCCTCTTTGCCCACATCGTCAACAGCAACCTGGAGGTGCGCACTTCGGTCTCTATCAATCCAGCCACCGATGCGGCAGAGGAAGGAGCATTATTCTCTTACGAAGCCCTGCCGCGAGGGACGGTGCTGGTGTGGGACATCATCGCCAAGAACCCGGCCCATTTCCGGATTGACAGACGGCAAGTTATGGCCGTTTCCAATCCGACAGACGTTCACGATGTAACCAAGCACGCTCATCCCTATCTGGAGCACCTGGGCATCGGCGGTATGGGCACACGCGGCATGGGGCGGGTGAAGGTGGTGGATAAAAATCGACTCCAGCTCCAAACTCAGACTGTCAACTGTGCTTCATCTGTAAACCAGGGAGGAGGCAGCTATGAGTAACGGTCAGATGATGAACCTGGACATCCAATGCGCCGAACTGGGGCGTAAGTTGGCGGATATTCCCAACATGGAAGAGAAAATCCTCAATGCGGCGCTCACAGTTCTGGAAGAACAGGGCCCCTATGCTATGTTCCTTTACCTGCGGGCGCGGCATAGTAACGTGGCCAAACATATCAACAGCGACTCTTTAAAGTTCCTGCAAGCTGTTCTTAATAACAAACTCAACGGGGTGAATGGTGGCGTCCTGGAGGCCGTCAAGCGTTTGGCAGAGGATCCGGATGACCTGCTTTTTGCCCGTGATTTGCTGCGTATGGCGCTCTCCTACGCCCGCTACCATCTGAAGGCCAAAAGTGGAGGCTCCTCATGAGCTGGCAATTCTACCAGTGGGTCTGGCAACTGGGTTCGCCGTTTCACATCGGCCTCACACCGGCTGGCGCCTTGAACCGCACCCGGCTCTACATCCCCGCCCGCGCCCTCTGGGGCGCTTTGACGGCTGAACTGGCGCGGAGAAGAAATCCAGGCTCCCCCGATTACCGGGGAACGGGCGATGACCTCCGAAAGAACTGTCGCTTTAGCTATCTCTTTCCCGCCCAACAGGTAAACGGGTGCTGGCTTGCCTGGCTCCCGCGCTACGAGGAAGGGCATGGGCTTGTCTGGCGTCGGGAGGATCAAACGGACGCCAGCGATGATGTGCCCGACCGCGTTTTTCGTTCCCGACTGCTGACCACCCGGCCGGGCACGGCCATAGACCCCAGTTTTGACAGTGCGGCTGAGGGTTCTCTCCGGGAGTATGAGGTCATCAATCACTGGTGCCGTTGGGTTGAAGGCGAGGACCCACAGCCGGTGGCTTTTGTGGGGTATGTCTTGCTTGCCAACGGAGCCCACTCCGACGTTCTCGACGTCGAAGAGCTTTTTATCGGAGGCGACACCCGATACGGACTGGGACGGGTTCAGAAGGTGGAGTGTGCATCCGGCGCCGATCTTTTCGGCAAGCCTGTAGATCTGACAGGAAACGACCCGGCGGTCCAGAGCGACCGCGTATGGGCTCACGTGCTGCCTGGCCCTGGGGTGGACCTGTTCGGCACCCTGGAGCTTCTGGCTATGTGGGATTACGGTGTTCTCAAAGCCGGTCAGCTGGGATGGGCCCCGGGCTCTGGAGTCCGCAATAACCCCCCGTGGTGGCGCATCCGAGAGAACGGACTCTGGGAGATAAGAGAATAGGCGAGGGGCCGTTGGCTCACTAAGAAGGCACTTATTTGCTAGATCTCGGTGCATAACCCGGCAGAGCCAGGATTTATGCAAAGGCGCCGTCTCTGGTCGGAGGCGAGGTGATGGTCCTGGCCTCACCCCCTTCTACGCAGTGAGCCCCTTTTTAGGCATCCTAACCGGCTATGCCTGGGCAGAGCTCAAAACCTCTTTCCTGGAGAGTATAAAAGTTGCTATGGTGGGCGCGGTCTCTGCCCCGTCTATAAAGAAGCGGTACGAGACGCAGCAGAAATCCTGGCGACTATGGCCAATGCCCACGATGGTAAGGTCGTGCTTGTTGTGGGAGAGATGGCCCCGTTTCAGAGCGCTACCTTTCAGAGAGGGTTCAGGGGCAAATCCACGACCTCATCCGACTCCGACGGGGTTTCCAAACCGTCCAAGCCGGGGCTGGAGGGAAAGCAAGTATGAGGGTTTGGTGTGGAGCGGTGGTTAGAAGGGGTATCAGCTTGCCAATAGGCGCTCTTTTCTGGGGTGGTCTTGCCAGGTTTCGCTCTTCTCGATTCCAACGGGCAACCGAGGCTTCAGCTCTTCCCCCAGGCTTCTTTGGAGGACTTGGGGAATTTAACCTCCTCCAGAAGCTTGGACGCTGAAACCGATCCTGCAGAAGAAAAGGGTTTTCTCAAAAAGGAGGATATTCGGCAAGCTTTGGGCGCAAGCGAGATAAAAGCAAGAAGAACCGTGCAATAGTTGGTTACTTTGAGATGGCTCAAGCCTAAAGGGGAAAAAGCAAGGTCGGCCTATGTCCTGACCGACTGACTTATCTGCCGTTCTTATGCCCTTATCGACTCCTCTTGGCGGATTAGGTCAGATAGGAGCGCGTTTGATATCCACAAGCTCCAAGGTCGGATCGCTATGGCCAACGCTTTCTGAGGGGAATTACGCTCCCCTTGAAGGAGCACCTCGCCGAAGCTCGGTGCGAAAAAGCCCCCCGCTACCAGCACCTCTCTACGCTCCACGTGTGGTGGGCGCGCCGACCGCTGGGAGGCCCCTGCGCCGCCGTACTGGGCGCCAGCTGACTAAGGGAACGTAGGTAGATGAAAATTTTATCTCTACGCTGGAAATTTGCGAAGTATGGATAAGTTGCTCAAGTCCTACCTATACGATGTAGCGGCTCTTACTCAGCGCGGCGATGCCACCGAGGAGAGCTACTACCCCGTGCTGAAAGACCTGGTGGTAGCCGTTGCCAGGGCCCAGGGACGCCAGGTCCAGGTCACCGTCCTGCCCAAGCGCACCGAGGCGGGTAGCCCTGATTTCCGCGTGTGGGATGGTTCGCATCAGGTCATCGGCTACATCGAAGCCAAAGCGCCGGGGGCCAACCTGGACCAGATAGCGAATTCAGAACAGCTCCAGCGGTATCGACATACTTTCCCCAATCTGATTTTGACCGATTTTTACGAGTTCCGCCTCTATCGGCAGGGGGAGGAAGTCCAGCGCGCTTTGCTTGCCCGGTCCTTCATCGCCCAGAAACTCAAAACGCAACCGCCCGCTGAGCAAGTCGAGGCGCTGATCCACCTGCTGGAGACCTTTTTCTCTTTTGTGCTACCGCCCACACTGACCCCCGAAGCGCTCTCTGTCGAACTGGCGCAGCGCACACGCTTCCTGCGCGATCAGGTCATTCTTCCAGAACTCGCCCAGCAGCAAGGCGCGGTCTATGGCTTCTACCAGGCCTTTCAGGAATATCTCATCGCCGGGCTGACCGAAGAACAATTCGCCGACCTCTATGCCCAGACTATCACCTACGGCCTCTTTGCTGCCCGCACCCGCGCCCAAGGCTCCTTCAACCGCAAAATGGCTTTTGAACTCATCCCCTCGACCATCGGCATCCTGCGCGACGTCTTTCAGTTCATCTCCCTCGGCAAACCCTCGCCGCAGATGGAAGTCATCGTGGACGATATTGCGGCTGTATTGAACGCCGCCGATGTGCAGGCCATCCTGACGCAATACTACCGCCAGGGAAAAGGCGACGACCCCATCCTGCACTTTTACGAGACCTTCCTGGCCAAATACGATCCCGAAACGCGCGAGCGGCGCGGCGTCTATTACACTCCCCAGCCGGTGGTCAGCTACATCGTGCGCGCCGTGCATCATTTGCTGAAACACCGCTTCGGATTAACCGACGGCCTGGCCGATGCGAGCGTCACCCTGCTCGACCCCGCCGCCGGCACGCTGACCTTCCTTGTCGAAGCCATCCACCTGGCTTTTCAGGAATTCATCAGCAAATACGGCAAGGGCACAAAGGAGACCTTCCTGCGGCAACACATCCTCCCACACTTTTACGCCTTTGAGTTGCTGATGGCTCCCTATGCGATTGGGCATATGAAGATCGGCCTCCTGCTTGAGGCGTTGGGAACACCGTTACGCAACGGCGAACGCTTCCGGTTCTACCTGACCAATGCGCTGGAGATGGAAGATTTGCAGCAGATCGCCATCCCCGGACTGGCTTCGCTCAGTGAAGAGAGCCATCACGCCGCGCAGGTCAAGAAAAACGAACCGATCCTGGTGATCCTGGGCAATCCGCCGTATTCCGGCATTTCCGCCAACCAGAACGAGTGGACGGAGAAGCTGCTCAAGACCGACCTGGACGGCGCCCAGAGCTACTACACGGTGGACGGCCAGCCGCTGGGCGAGAAGAACCCCAAATGGCTGCAGGATGATTACGTCAAGTTCCTGCGCTTTGCCCAGTGGAAGATTCACAAGGCCGGGCGCGGGATCGTCGCCATGATCACCAACCACGGTTACCTGGATAACCCCACCTTCCGCGGCATGCGCCAGAGCCTGCTCAAGACCTTCGATGAAATCTACATCCTTGACCTGCACGGCAACAGTCTGAGGCGCGAGACCGCCCCCGACGGCAGCCCCGACGAGAACGTCTTCGACATCCGCCAGGGCGTGGCGATTGGCGTCTTTGTCAAGTATGGCCAGGAACAGCACCGCGGCGTCTATCACGCTGACCTCTACGGACTGCGGGAAGAAAAATATCGCTGGTTGGAGGAGCACGACCTGACCAGCGCAGGCTACCGACCCATCCAGCCCGACCCGCCCTTCTACTTTTTCATCCCACGCGCCACAGCGAACATCGAGACGTACCAGTCCTGGCCCTCCATCCCGCAAATTTTTTCTGTCAACAGCGTGGGCATCGTCACGGCGCGCGACCAGCTGACCATCCACTGGACGCCGGAGGAGGTGTGGACGACCGTCCTCAACTTCTCTGGCATGGACCCCGAACTGGCACGGCAGGCGTATCGATTGGGGAAGGATGCCCGTGATTGGAAGGTGACCCTGGCGCAAAAAGATCTTCGCGATTCTGGCCCAAGCCAAGAGAACATTGTCCCCATCCTCTACCGTCCCTTCGATGTGCGATATACGTACTATACTGGGCGCTCGCGCGGCTTTCACTGCATGCCCCGCCCCGAAGTCATGCGCCACATGCTGGCCGGGGAGAATGTGGGACTGACGATAACCCGACAGGTCAAATCCGGCGAAACCTGGCAGCACTGCTTGGTGAGCGGCCTCATCATCGAGTCATCTCTGGTGTCAAACAAGACGAGCGAGATTGGGTACTTTTTCCCCGTCTACCTCTACCCCTCGGCCACCGCGCCCGAGATGTTCCAGCAGGTCAAAGCGCCCAACCAGGTCAAAGCGCCCAACCAGGTCAAAGCGCCCAACCTGGCTGACTGGCTCTTGCCCAAACTGAGCGCGGCCTACGGCTTCACCCCCACGCCGGAGCAGGTGCTGGCGTACATCTACGCCGTGCTCTACAGCCCGACCTACCGGCAGAAGTACGCCGAAGCACTGCGCATTGACTTCCCGCGCGTGCCCTTCACCGCCGATGCCGACCTTTTCTGCCGCATGGCTGCGCTGGGGCAGGAACTGATTGACCTGCACCTGCTGCGCAAGGTTCCGGCCCAAGCGGGCGTCAAATACCAGGGGCAGGGCAGCGACCAGATCGAATTCGTGCGCTATGACCAGCAGAGCGGGCGCGTCGCCATCAACCGCGAGAAGTACTTCGAGGGCATCACGCCGGAAATGTGGAACTATCACATCGGCGGCTACCAGGTGCTGGAGAAGTACCTGAAAGACCGCAAAGGGAGGCGTATGGACGACCCCCTGCGGTATATTCACATTGCCGCCGCCATTGCCCGCACGATAGAGATTCAAACCCAACTCCAGCAGGTCTATCCCCGCGTGGAGGCCACTGCGTTGCAAAGTGCCCATCAAAAGGACTACGGCTGCCCAGTGGAGCGGCCAGATCAGAAGGAAGGGTAAGCCAGCCGTGTTTCTAACTCCACGATGAGCGCAGAAGCTTTTCCAACCTCAGCCCGGACTTAGGGTTTTCTTGCGCTGCCCTTAAACGGCCCCCTTTTCTTGGTTCTCTTATTCTGCAGGTGCGGATACGGTATGGGTTTTGGTGGTGGGGGTGGAGCCTTTTTGGGCAGGGGCTGTACTTCCCACCAGTAGGAGATACCACCTGGGCGCGGATTTCGCCGGCGGCGTTGGGGTGGTGCCAGCCCGCCTTAGACTCGCTCCTCGATTTCGTCGGCTCCACGCGTACAAAAGCTTTCCTGATCCTTCAGAATGGACGGCTCGTGGTGGAGGCGTACTTCGGGGGCTTTGGGCGCGATAGCCTCTGGTACTGGGCCTCTGCCGGCAAAACTCTAACCGCCTTCTTGATCGGCAAGGCGCAAGAGGAAGGGTACCTTCGTCTCACCGACACCACCTCCCGCTTTTTAGGGGTGGGCTGGACAAGCTGCCCTCCAGAAAAAGAGCGGCTCATTACCCTTTGGCATCAGCTCACCATGACGAGCGGCCTGAGTGACCAGGGGCCAAACCCCGATTGCACCGATCCCGCCTGCCTGACGTGCCTGGCGGACGCCGGTACACGCTGGGCTTACCACAATGCCCCGTATACCCTCTTGCATGCGGTGCTGGAGCAGGCTACAGGCCTTTCTACGCAGGCCTACTACGCCACCCGAGTAGGTAACCGCATCGGCATGCGAGGTTTATGGGTGCCCCTCGGGTACAATAAGGTTTTCTTCAGTGATGCCCGTAGTATGGCGCGCTTTGGGCTGCTTTTGCTGGCAAAAGGCGTATGGAATGGAGACACTCTTTTGCGAGATACGGCCTATTTCTTCCAGATGACGCACCCTTCTCAGGCCCTGAACCCTTCTTATGGGTATCTTACGTGGCTCAATGGACAGTCGGCTTTCATGGTGCCTGGGGTGCAGGCGGTTTTTCCAGGCCCTCTCACGCCGAGCGCCCCGCCAGACCTATATGCCGCCATCGGGAAAAACGCTCAGGTGCTCTGCGTGGTACCTTCGCAGCGGCTGGTACTGGTACGCCTTGGAGAAGCCCCCGATTCGGGCGATGCCGTGCTGATTCGGTACGTAGAGGAGTTGTGGCAAAGATTGAGTCGGGTTTTTTGCTCGGCGGCGGGGCTGAGTAGGCCCAGCGATAGTCCCGCCTGGCGTGTCGAGGTGGACCCCCTAAGCCGAAAGGTGCAGGTTTTTTGGGCGCTATGGCCGGGTACACGGCTGCGCTTGGAAGGGTTAGATAGGATGGGCCGTACCGTATGGCACTGGGAGGGCTACCTAAAGGAAGAAGGCCAGCCGGTCGTCTGGCCAGCCGAGAACCTTCCCGCAGGCTTGTATGGGTTACGGGGAGAGGCTCCCGGGCTCGTCTTTACAACCCGATTTTTCCTACCATAGTAGCGACAGGCCCAGGTTCCACGTGCGGCCAAAGCCGTAGAAAAACCGTGCTGTAGCCCGATCGTGTCCTCGGCCATCGAGGGCGGTAACGATATACCGCGTATCGAAGAGATTATGTACACTCCCGAAAAAGCGCACTCGCGTTTCTGAGCTGATGGCGGTTTCGTAGCCGGCGGAGAGGTCGGTAAGCGTATAGGCCGGGAGGCGCCAGGACTGCGCACGGTCGTTGGGGTTGGTTCGGGCTTCGGGGTCGAAAGCCGCCCAGAAGCGGTCGTAGTAAAAAGTCGAGACCGTGAAGTACAGGCCGGGGCGGGGTTCGAGGCGAAGGATACCGCCGATCTGGGTCTGGGGCGCGCTGCCCACGCGCAGCCCCGCAATGAAGAGCTGTACGGTGTCTACGATTTGCTGGTTGTTGTCGCGCACGACGCCAAATACGTCTTTTTCCCAGCGCCAATCGCCCAGGGCTCCTATCGCCGTTACCCGAAGCCATGGGAGGGGCTGGAAGCCTACTTCGGCTTCGAGGCCTTTGTGGAGGGCAGAAAGGCCATTGAGGCGCACTTGCGTGAAGCTCCCATCCGGCAGTGTGATATTAGGCGACATGAGTACCTTATCTCGCCAGCGGATCCAGTAGGCCGAGAGTTGGAGTCCTATCAGGCGGCTTTGCCAGCGAAGGCCCGCTTCCGCCTGGAGTACCTTTTCCACGTCGTAGTTTTGGGCGATTTCGTTGCCGCCCCGGTCATTCACAAAGACAAACTGGAAGAATGGCGGCCGCGTAAAGTACCCCCCACTCACATACAATAGGCTCTGTTCGGTCAAGCGCAGGCCTACCCCTCCTTTGGCGGTGTAAGAGAAGATGTTGATAGTAGGTGAACGGAGGGGGCGGTCTTCGGGGCGATAGCGGAAGTTTTCCTGACGTTGGTAGCCCGTATTGGCGGCCGCCAGTACGAGCGAGGCCGTGAGTGGACCCCGGCTATAGCGGGCTTCGGCGAAACCGCCTATCCACGTGATGTAGGAGGCATAGTCATAGTTGACGCGGTCGCCCAGGCGGGTCAGGCGGGCGCTTCGCAGCACGTAGGTGGTGTCTGAGCGCACGACCTGGAGAGCCTCCCCGCGGCGCACGTCAAAAGTGTCCACCCAAAAGTCAGCCCCAAAGAGGTTGGTCACTTCGCGATAGTGATAGCCCACATAATAGCGCAGGTCCACGCCGGTGTTGATTTCGACCGGGCCGAGGGTCCATTGCAGAGCCGAGACCAGCCCATACCAGTTGTGGGAGTTGACGGAGTTGCGGTGGATGAGGTTAGCTGCGTAGCCTATGAGGGTGTCGCCATTTGCTCGGATGAAAGTATCTCGGCGAGCGCGGTTATTGGCGCGCACGACTTCCCAGTCAATCAGGCCATCGTAGCGCAGGGGTAGGCGCGTGGTGCTGGCCCGAGGGTTCCACTCGCTGCGGACCGCTAAGATGCCCGAGCCCCCTCCCCGTCCAAAAGACACATACACCGAAGACAGGAGGTTTACCCGCGGTGAGATCGTCCAGAAGTGGCTGAGCGAAATAAGGGGTTTATGGTAGTAGTTGCGGAAGTTGCCGTACCGCTGGCCGTCTAAGTAGCCGTAATCGTAGTTGTGGAAGGGGCTGCGCCCGAGGGTGTCTACATCGCGCTGAGTGAGGTAAGTAAAGCGCTGGTAGTGCCATTGAGGGGCCCCGAGAGCGGTCAAGAGGAGGCGGTGCTGGCTCCCTATCGTTTTGGAGACCGCCAGATAATAGCCCCAAGCGCTGAGGTCTGTGCCGGGAATGTAGCCTGGGCCTACGGCGCGATGGCCGGCCAGCGTCACCGCCCAGCCTCTCGGCAGCAGACCAGAATGGTACACCAGGCTCAGCCGGCTGCTGTATACATTGGAAACTTCGCTGGTCAGGAGGAAACGCCGCTCGGATTGCGGGGAAAGAGTACGGAGGTTCAAGGTGCCCCCTATTGAAGGCAAGACGATGCGGGCATTACCCAGCCCCTTCTGGATTTGCACTTCGTCGGTCACGTCAAGAAGGCCCACCCAGTTAGACCAGTAGATACGGGCGTTTTCCATGTCGTTGACGGGGATGCCGTTGATTTGGACGGCGATATTTTCCTGTTCGAAGCCGCGCAGGTTGATACGGGAGTCACCCCAGCCACCGCCTTCTCGCGACGCATACACCGACGGCGCGAAACGCAGGGCTTCGGTGATTTCCTGCGATCCACGCATCTCCATCACTTGCTTAGAGGTCAGACGGGAAAAGTTCAGCGGCGTCAGCAGCGCCGTAGCGGTAGAAGCGAGAATCTGCACTTCTTTCAGAAATACGCCGGAAGGCAGGAGGGTTATCTGGGGCGTCTTTTCTAAGTCAGTCAGCGAAAGGACCTTTTCCTCGTAGCCCAGGTAGGTGATGCGAAGCCGAGGCTCCTTTTGCATCTCTTGCGGGCTAAGCTGGAGTTTGAAGCGTCCATCTAACTCGGTGAGTGTACCTTTGTCGGTGCCTACCACTTGTACGATGGCGCCCGCTAAGGGTTCCCGGGTCAGGCTGTCCCACACCTGGCCTTGTAGGAGGACGCCTTCTGCGGTTTGCGTGAGCGCAGGCCGCTGCGGCGTCGAGAAGACGCCGCGAATCAAGCGCTCCTCTTGGGCTACGAGAAGCCCGCCGACCAGTAACATACCTAACCACCGCATACCTCGCGAAAATACAGCTGGTGAGGTTAAGCGAAAATCAGAGTGCGGTAGAGGTACCGATGCGGGTAGCACCCGCTTCGATGAAGGCCCAGGCCTCTTCGGTGGTACGGATGCCGCCCGAGGCCTTGACCCCTACCGTAGGCGGAAGGACCTGGCGCATGAGACGTACTACCTCCAGTTCGGCGCCTTTGGCGGCAAAGCCGGTGGACGTTTTTACGAAGTCCACTCCTGCTTCGGCGCACCACTTACACAGGGTTATCACTTGTTGGGGGGTCAGCAGGGCGGTTTCCAGGATGACCTTGAGCTGGGCGTTGTGGGCGTGGGCCAGGTCGGCCAGGCTCTGTAGCTCAGCGCGTACATACCCTTCCTCCCCCGAAAAGTAAGCCGCTAAGTTGATCACCATGTCCAGCTCTACGGCGCCCATCTGGAGGGCCAGCAAGGCCTCACTCCGCTTGACTTCAGTCAAATGCATCCCATGAGGAAAGCCCACCACTGTAGCTACCCGAACAGGGGTGCCTTCGGTACAGGCGCGGGCTTCCGTCACATAGTAAGGGGGCACACACACCGCCGCATACCCCCGCTGTATAGCGGTCTGGCATAGCGCCTGAATCTCCTCGCGGCGGCAGCCCGGCCGCAGAAGGGTGTAGTCGATGTACGGAGCCAACGAAAGGCTATTCATGCTTTAGCCAGGATAGCTTCCCACATGGCTTGGCACAGGCGGGGCAGATCGTACTGGGGAGCCCAGCCCCAGTCTTGACGCGCGGGGGTATCATCCAGACTTTCAGGCCAGCTTTCGGCCAGCTTTTGCCGGAAGTCGGGCTCATACCGGCAGGTGAAATGCGGCACTTGCTTGCGAATCTCCGCTTCCAGCTCCTTAGGAGAAAAGCTGATGCCCTGGATGTTGTAGGCGCTGTGCACGGAGAGGCGTTCAGCCGGCGCAGCCATAAGCTGGAGAATAGCCCGGATGGCGTCCTCGATGTAGAGCATGGGCAGGCGGGTGTGAGGGGCCAGGTAACAGGTGTAAGCGCCTTTTTGCCAGGCCTCGTAAAACATGTGCACCGCAAAATCGGTCGTGCCGCCCTGGGGGAGATGACCAGGCCCGATCACCCCGGGGAAGCGCACGCTGCGCACATCCAGCCCATAACGCTGGTGAAAGTACTCGGCCAGCCTTTCGGTGGCGAGCTTGGCGATGCCGTACAAGCCAATAGGGTCCATGATGGTATGCTGGGGGGTTCGATGACGGGGGGTATGGGGCCCAAACGCCGCAATCGAACTGGCCCAGAAGACTTTTTGTACTCCCACTTCCAGGGCAGCTTCAAAAAGCGTCCAGTTGGCCGAAAAGTTGATCGTCCAGCCTTGGTGCGGTTCTTTTTCTGATCGAGCTGAAAGGTAAGCGGCTAAATGGTAGATTTCGTCGGGTTTCCAGGTCTTGAGGAGGGTGCGCAGGGTCTCCGGGTCGGTCACATCCAAGTGGCGAGTTTCTGCAGGGAAGGCAAGAGGCCGTACATCCGTAGCCAACACGGTGTAGCCTTTCTCGAGGAGGGCGGGTACGAGCGCTTGGCCGATTTGGCCGCCTGCTCCGGTCACCAGCGCACGCATACTAAAATCGCAGTCCGAGGGTGGTCACGATAAAATGGGTGCGATTCTGGATAACCACTACCGGGGCCGGGGCGTAGGCGGGATTCCGTAAAGTGTAGGGAAGGTACTTCTGGGCGCTCATCGCATACAGATACGCCACATCCACGAAGAACTTGTCCAGCCGGTAGCCCGCGCCCAGCGTGATGAACTGGCGCTGCATGGCCAGCGAAGTCAGGTTAGCCGGTTGGCGGTAGTCGGTGTAGTACAATCGCCCGTCTGGGTTTCGTACAGGGGCATAGTAGGCATAGCCGCCCCGTAGACTCACTTGGTCAGTCAAGAGCCATTCCACGCCTGCCCGCACGTTGTAAGCGGTGGAAAATTGCTTCTCGATCGCTTCGTTTTCTCGGTCGTAGCTGTAGTCGCTCGAACTGAAAGTGGCGTTGCGGTAATCCAGAAAGTCGCCTTCTATAGACACGGCGCCTTTGCCGCCCAGCAGGAAAGCCATCCCCACCGACACGCGGTACGGATAGCTGAATCGGTAGGTGTACTGGAAAGGCTCTGCGTAAGTGGTGCTGTTTCGTCGGCCGTCATCCAAGGCAAACTCCAGGTCGGCGTTGTACTCGTCTTGGATGCGGAGGCGGGACCCTGTGGTAAAGCTCAAGCCAAAGCGAAAGAAGTCTACCGGTTCCACCAGCACGCCGAGGGCCAGACCCACACCAGAGCCGGTCGAGGTGTATTTTTCGCGGAAGGTTACCTCATCGGCGGGGGTGGTACCCCCGGAGCCGTTGTAGCGATTCTGGGTGTCGATCTCACGTAGGCGGTAAGTCTTGCTGTAAGAAAGGCTGCGAATGAGGAGGGCGGCCCCAAAGTAGACCTTATTTTGGTAGCTGAAACCGGCGCCGATGCTCCACGTATTGAGCCGGCCGCGTTCCTGGCTGGTGATTTCTTGGAAGACCTGCCCTTGTGAGAAAACCCCTTGGTACTGGTAGGGGTTGGTGTTGGTGGCGTCTATAACCCCCCGGGTGCCTAAAGGCGCTCCTAAGTCGAAGTAGTTTTGGTAAGCCAGGGCGGCGGTACCGCCCAGGAGGGTGTCGGGGATACCTTCGGCTTGCTCGGCGAGGGATTGGGTGAAGGAGTTGCGTTCGTTGAAGCCGCTGGCTTGGCTATTTTGGTGGAAAAAGCCCTCTTGGTTATAGCCGAAAGCGAAGTTCCAGTAGGGGATAGCTTTGCCGCCTCGGCCGTGCAAGACGAGCGCAAACTGGGGCACGCTCAGTTGGGTGCGGCTGTCGTGGCCGCTGCTCAAATAGGTGGTGGAAGTGGTGGGGAGGGCCAAGGCCGGAGAGAGCCATAGGCCACCCCGCACGAAAAGACCTAAGCCCCCTGGATTTTGGGTGAGGTTGGCTGGGTCCCCCCCTAGCGCTGAGAAAGCCCCCGCCATCCCTAAAGCTCGGGCGCTGCCTTGGGGGTTCATCTGGCTCCACCGTTCGGCATCCAAATCGTTCTGAGCCCAGAGGGCGCCTACTAAGGCCCCCCAAATAGCCCGCTGAGCCAGCCTTGCGAACATCGTCCAAAAGTACCCACTTTTTGCCGTACTTTATCCCGATGGGAAAACGACTGATAGGAGTGGGGGGGCTTCTGCTAACGGTGGGCCTCCTTTTATTTTGGCAAGACCCCTTGTATCGGCTGGGCCGTAACATCGAAATCTACGGCCGAGTCTTACAAGAGCTGGCCCTCAACTACGTAGACGAACCCGATCTGGACAAACTCACCACCCAAGCCATCGAGGCCATGCTTGCGGAGCTGGACCCGTACACCAACTATTACAGTGCGATGGAGGTGACACAAGCCCAGCTCGAACAAAGCGGGCAGTACGCCGGCGTCGGGGTGGTACTTTTGCCTTGGGAGAAGAAGGTGATATGCCGGCGGGTGCTGCCGGGCAGCCCGGCCGAAAAGGCGGGCATCGAACCGGGCGACCTCCTCCTCGAAGTGGACAAAAAGCCTGTCAAAGACCTTTCGCTGGAACAGGTCCAGCGCCTTTTACAGGGCATGCCAGGCACCGCCGTCACGGTGACGGTGCGGCATCCCGCTACAGGTCAACAGAAAACTTACACCCTTACCCGCACCGAACTCGAAACAGAGGCCGTGCCCTACTCCACTGTCCTACCTGGGCAGGTAGGGTATATTCCTATTCTGCAGTTTACTCGGGGCTGTGCCGAGATAGTACGCCAGCACCTGGTCCAGCTCAAGACCCAAGCTTCTCTCAAAGGCCTGATCCTGGACCTGCGGGGCAACCCCGGCGGCCTCATGAACGAAGCCCTCGAACTGCTCAACTTTTTCGTGCCTAAAGGCGAGCTGCTACTCCAGACCCGCGGCCGCATGCCCGAAGCAAACCAAAGCTACTACGCTCAGCTCCATCCCCTTGAGCCGACTTTGCCGCTGGTAGTGTTGATTGATGAGTCCAGCGCCAGCGCTTCGGAGATTGTGGCCGGCACCTTGCAAGACTTAGATAGGGCGGTCGTGCTGGGACGGCGGTCCTTCGGAAAAGGCCTTGTCCAAGTCGTGCGCCCTCTCGTAGAGAACACCCAGATGAAAATCACAGTCTCCCGCTACTACACTCCCAGTGGTCGCAGCATTCAACTGCAAACCCGTCCAGGCGCAGAACCCCGGACCTTTCGCACGAAAAACGGTCGTCTCGTACGGGAAGGTAGCGGCATTACACCTGACATCGAGCAAGAGGCTCCCCTGCCCCCAAGCCTTCTGGCCCGCATAGAGCCGTATTTCTTTTACTTCCTGGCGCAGCAGCGCAGCGCTATCCCGCGGGACTCGGCTTCGCTGGTGGTGGAGCTGCCTCCCCTCGCCCTCGTCCAGGCACTTATAGACTCACTTGCCTCTTACCCCCAAGCCTACGCGCAAGAGGCCGAAGCCCTGTTGGAGCGCTTTCAAGCCCAAGTGCGCACTTTACCTGAGGTCGCTAAAAAGACCGAAGAAGTCGCCCAACTTCTGGCGGCTCATCGCCTTCAAACCCTGCGCAGCCAAGCGGAATACCTCCGCTTCCTCATAGGACAACTCCGCGCTTATCATGGCCTCAATGTACGCGGAGAATACGCCTTCTTAGCGGCCCGGGATCCTCTTATCCAGGAGGCGCGTGCGATTTTGTTGGATTGGCCCCGCTACGAAAAGCTTTTGCGTCCTTGAAGATGGCGGACCGCTTCGTAGAGAACTATGCCTGTGGCTACCGCCACGTTGAGGCTGTGCTTTGTGCCAAACTGGGGTATTTCCACTGCCCATTCGCATAGGGCCAGGAGGGTGTCCTGAATGCCGGTCAGCTCGTTGCCTACTACCAGCACCCAGGGAGGGGCTGGCCAGTCAAACGCCCACAAGGGTCGGCTGACGGTGGTGTGTTCAAGGGCTATGAGGGTAAACCCTTCAGCTTTCAAGGCGGACAAACACCCTGCCAGATCGGCGACGCTTTCCCAATCTACGCTTTCCTCCGCCCCTAAGGCGCTGCGGTGAATCTCGGGATGCGGGGGCGCCGGCGTAAACCCCCCTAAATACACTTTCTCTACCCGAAAGGCGTCGGCGCTGCGCAAGATGCTCCCGACATTGTAGCGGCTGCGCACGTGGTCTAAGGCAAGCCGGAGGGGAAACTTAGGCGCCTGGCGGTAGGCCTCGACCGAGAGCCGACCTAACTCTTCGACCGTGAGTCGGCGCATCGAATCCGCCGCAAATCTATGAGCTTTTGAGTAGGCGGGTCACACCCTCGAACAAAAGGCCAGAGGACCTTGTACATCAGGCCGACGGATGCTCGTTTTGTCAGAGAGCCGCAGTCTATATACACACAGCGGCAGGTTCGCAGCAGGATGGGCCAGTAAGCGTCGCCATTTCCTAAGGAGAGGTCTTTGCGTCGCCCCCACAGCGCATAGCCTTGATTGCCTGCAATAACGCAGGTACCTGCCGGCAGCGTATCGTAAGCTGGCGGTACGGCCTTCAAGTGCGTATAAGGGAGGTGGCTTTCGGTGTGGGTGCGTTGGTAGTGGCGGTACGTATTGCGGACCTGCCAACCGATACAAGCTATGGCGATGAGCCCTTGGGCCCAAAAAGGCAGTCTTTCTGCGGTGAAAAGGCCCAGCCCCAGCACAGCCGGTAGGCCTATGAGGGCGAAGTGTCGCGTATCCACAATACCAATGCGTCCTCGAGCCATACTGATCAGGTAGAAGGCCAGTTGCACGACGGTAAGTAGCGCCAAGAAGGTTCCATACTGTTTTTGTTGTGGGGTAAGGGGCTGTTTTCGCCAAAGAGCCGCTATCCCCGCTAAGCCTACCAGCAGGCCCACGTATCGCAGGTAGGTTACTTCTTCCCAGATGCGCTGGAGGAAATCGGAGGGCATGGGCGAGTCCCGGATCTCAAGGCCGGTAGCCCCGTGTGGATCGTGGTAGGCGTTCCAGGCGAAGTAGCCTATGGCAAAAGCTACCTGGAAGGCGCTCACACCGAGAAGTCGCAAACCGAATGTCCGCTGACCTTGTAGAGCGGTCCACAAGCCCCATAGGCCTACCCCCATCCCCACCCCAAGACCGGCATACCGAATCAGAAAAAGCGCAGGCAGTAAGAAATACAGGGCTTGGGTCCGGCGTTCCTCCCGAAGGACGCCCAAAATGGCCACAAAGAAGGGGAGGAATAAGTTTTCCGAAAGGGCCATGGTGAAGCTCCAAGTGAGGGAGGGCGGCCAGAGGAGGAAAAAGAGCCATTCTGCATAAGGCCGGAAATAGCGCCACAGGGCTAAGTAGAAGAGCACATAAGCCAAGAGGTTGACCCAGCGAGCGGCGTAAAAGGGCTCGAGGCCGGTGAGGGCGCTGCCAGCCGCTATGGCTGCCGGGTAGCCTAAAGGCCATTCATAAATCCATCGGTAAGGGGCGGGTTCGTAGAGGGGGGTCGAACGCAGAAGGTCTCCCCGCAGTAGCGAATGCGCCATCTGGAGGTAATGCAGCCCGTCATGCTGTACCCGCATGAGGCCGTAGGCTTCCTGGAGGGCTATAGCGTCCCACCCCACGATGAGGAACTGCAGGAGGACCAGCCCTTGGAGAAGCCGCCGCACCTTCGAGGGCATGCGCTACATCGAAATGGAACCTTTTCGGAAGTCCGTCTCGCCTATGCGGACGTTGACGAGGGCGGGCTTTTGGCTGGCCAGAGCCGCTTGTAAAGCGTCGGGGAGGTCGCGGGTATCTTCTACGTAGGCGCCCCACCCACCTAAGGCTTCTACCATCTTGTCGTAGCGGGAAGGTAGCAGCTCGGTCGCGATAGCGCGCCCGTAGAAGGGAATTTGTGCGCGTTTGATCTGCGTCCAGGCCGCGTCGTTGCCTACTACGCCTACGAAAGGCAGGTTGAACCGCACCGCGGTATCGTATTCCATGCCATTGAGGCCGAAGGCGCCGTCGCCGAAAATCACCCACACATCGCTTTCTGGGTAAAGGAGCTTGGCGGCGATGGCGTAAGGGGCCCCGGCACCCAGCGTGCCGAGCGGTCCGGCATCCAGCCATTGTCCCAGCCCCCTCGGGCGAATCGTATACGCCGCGCTACCCACGATGTCGCCCCCATCACCAATGACAATGCTACGCGGGGTAAGCAGCTTGTTCACTTCGAGGCACATACGGAGGGGGTTTACCGGTCGGCCTGAGGCCGCCGCTTCCGCCGCAATCTGGGCTTCGCGGCGAGTCTCCTCTTGATGGAGGGTTTCTTTCCAGGCTGCCCAGCTGTGGGGGAGTGGGCTAAAGCGCTGGGCCAGTTTATAGAGGAAGTGGCCTGGGTCGGCGTAGGCTTGCACTTGGCCGGGGCGGTTGCGTCGGAGCTCAAGCGGATCTCGGTCTACCCGTACAAGCTGGGCATTTTCACCAATGCTGGCCCCGTAGTTCAGCCGGAAGTCTAAAGGCACGCCCGCCAAAATCACCACATCCGCTTGAGAGAGGGCCATTTTGCGCGAGTGTAGGAAAAGAAGCGGATGTTGATCGCCGAGGGCTCCGCGCGCCATACCGTTTGTGTAGACGGGCAAGCCGAGGGCTTCTACGATAGAGCGAATCTGTGGGGCATGGGGCGAAAAAAGTATCTGACTACCCAAAAGCAGTACGGGCCGCTCAGCTTGGCGGAGCAGCTCAAGGGTCTGTTGGATCGTTTCGTCGGAGGCCGTGAGGGGGCTAATTTCGGCTTCGATCTCTCGGTCTGGGTCAGACGCCCGATCGAAAAGCACATCCATCGGGCATTCCAAGAAGACCGGTCCCATGACGCCGGTGGTGGCGGCCTCGAAGGCGCGCTGCACAGTGTCGGCCAGTTCTTTGGGCGAAGTCACGCGCACGGCCCATTTGGTGATAGGGGCCAGTACGGCCACGTGGTCCATTTCCTGCAAGGCGCCCATGCCGATTGTAGGCTGGGCGGCCTGCCCTCCAATCACAATCAAAGGGGTCTGCGCCCGCCAGGCATTGGCTACGGCGGTGACGACGTTCATGACACCGGGGCCGGCTGTCACGGCGCACACCCCTATTTTGCGGGTCAGACGGGCTGCCGCCTCGGCCGCAAAACCCGCCGCCTGCTCATGCCGAAAGTCAATCACCGGCACGCCTATGTCCGCACAGCCCTCGTAGATTTCCATGATGTGCCCCCCTGAGAGGGTGAATAAATGGGTCATTCCTGCATCCCGTAATAGCCGAGCCAATAACCGACCTCCCGTTTGCACCATTCGGCAAATGTAAGCTAAACCGTTGCGCTCCCCGCGTTTTGGGAAATGCTTACCTTTGCTCTAATCCCCTACGGTATGCGAATCCAAAATACCATAGCCCTCGGATTTCTCCTGCTGATAGGAGCCGCTTGTGGCCCTAAGGACCTCATCAATAAGACGAAGTACGGCGGGAAAACCTACAAGAATACGTGCGAGACCTTCAAGAAAGAAGTGCAAGCCACGCTCGACGCCAACAACGACCCCGCCACCCTGCGTGTAAGCGAGTATGACAATAGCCAGTTTGACCCCACCTTTGTTGAGCCTGGCCAGTTCCTCCAGGCCAACGATACCCTGTACTTCCGCCTGGCCAACGACCTCGAGTATGGCAAGTACCTTCAGAAGGGGGTAGCCATCATCGTGCGGGTAGACTACAGCACCCCGGCCCACTTGGCCAATATGGAATCTGACCCCCAAGGCACCGTCGGCGAGCTTATCATCACCGAGAGCTATTATAAAGCGAACGCTCAACCCTTCTTTGTTTACAAGATTCCCTTGGGAGGGAAAAAGCTGGATGGGAAGCAGGTTTCTCTATACTTCTCCGTGGTCAAGTTAGACAAGCGCGGCAAAATCGTAAAGGTATACTGTGACTCTCGAAATAAACCTTTTGGGCCGGCGGACCCCGCTTGCTGCACCTCCCAGCCCTGGGCGAGGGTGCGTACCGCAATAAAAGCCGCCCTCCCAGACCTGCCCATCCGCGATGAGCAGTATCGGTACGAAGGTTTTGAGGGAACGCTCGACCTGATTTTCCCTATCATGTCTACCAAGTTCAACCGTAAAGAGCTTACCGACGCTATCCTACAGTATGTAACTAAATATGAGCAGATGGGCTACCTCGTCCAATCCATCAAGATTGAAGGGTACGCTTCTCCGGACGGGCGGCTGGAGCTGAACCAAAAACTCTCGCAGGGCCGCATGGAGGCCGTTGTGCAGGACCTCAAGGAGCACTTCGTGAAAAAGATGAACCGGGACGTCCCTATGGAAGGCATAGGGCGGGGGGAGGACTGGCAACGCTTCGATATCTTGGTCAAGACCGCGGACTTTACCGAGGAAGAGCGGGGGGAAATCCTGCGCATAGCCGCTCAGCCCATCCACGAAGACGATCGCGAAAAACAACTCCGTAAACTCGCCTATTGGCCTAAAATCCGAGAAAAGGTTCTGCCTTTCTGTCGACATGCGCTGGTGACTTTCTCTTTTACTTACCAACCGGATAAGATGTACGTCGAGCGCTATAATGCGCCCATGCCCCTTTTGGCCCCTGAGTTATACAACGTGGCCACCAAGACGTTCGTTATCAGCCGGTTTCGGCCTGGGGTGAACGCCCGTCAAAACTTGGGCATTCTCAATACCCTGATTGACACTCGGGGCAACCGTACCGCCAATCTGCTGGCGATGCGCTCTACGTATCACTTTGCCCTAAATGACCTCAAGAGTGCTATTCGCGACATCGAAGGGGCCGCCGCTTTGGATCGCAACAATCCTGTGTATAGCATTGCTGCGCTGGCTTATCGCACGCAAGGTATTCAGGAGCTTAGCCGGGATGAGGCCATGCAAATGCTGGAGCGCTACAATGACCTGATTACCCGCACGCCCAATGACCGTTCCTTGTACATCAATCGGGCTATTGTGATGGACTACATTGGCTGGCTGTCCGGCGCTATTGCCGACAATAGCAAGGTGCTTTCGCAGGAGGGGCGCTTAGCGGTAGCCTACAACAATCGCGGCGTGTCCCTCATGAAGGCTATGCGCCTCCTTGAAGCCGAAGCCGACTTCCTGCAAGCAATCTCCGCCGATCCAAACCTGGCCGAAGCCCACTTCAACTTGGCGCTCCTTTATGCTTACAAAGGTTACCCCGACAAGGCAGCACAGAGTCTGGAGCGTGCCATCGCCTTACAACCAGCTTTCCGCAGTGAACTGGGTAGCAACCCCGTCTTCCGGGTGGTGCGTGACCATCCGCGCTTCGGAAAGTTCACTACAGGCGGTTGAGAGTAGCGGTAGGGGACCGGCTTGTGGGGGGCCTTCCGGGCTGAGACGGAAGGCCCCCTGGGATTTTATAGCCAGAACTGCGTGTGTACCAAGGGGAGCCGATTTGATTCGGGGGCCTGCGTGGGGTCACAGTGATAACCCCACACTTCGGCTCGTTCCAACCAAGGGTACAAGTCCTCGTAGTAGCAGTGGGTAGCCACACGCCGAAAAGCCACATCATGAAATACCCACAAGGGCTGATGCGCTTCTACCCAACCGGGTTCTTTTAGGACCGGCACCGGCTCGGCAATGTCCCCGCTGTAGAGGAGATGCGCCTCCTGGCTGGAGAAAAGGTAGGCGCAGCTTGGCATGTGAGGCATGTGCAGGCCTGAGGTGGGAATAGCTTGTACAGCGGAGAAGCGCGCTTCAGGTAGGAGCACTACCTCCGCAAAACGCTCTACCGGCCCCATCAGATAGTGCAGGTAGGTATAGAGTTTAGCGTAGAGTTCGGGGGTGCCCACGAGCACCGGTACGGGGGGGAGGCGGCTCAAGAAATGCCGATGGTAAAGAAGCGCAGACAAACTGCCTATGTGGTCGTCGTGCAAGTGGGTGAGGCAAATCGCGTCTATGGTTTCCACCAGACCTTTTTCGAAGAGGCGGGGATAGACCGTGAAGCCGCAGTCTATAAGGTAAGTACGGCCTTCCCAGGTAAGCAAGGCCGCTGAGTTACCCCAGGTTAGGTCATGGGCGCCTCCGGCCCCCACGAACCGGATCGGCGGCTTCATGCCCCCTTCAGAATCTGTTGGGCGTGGGCTTCAGTCTTGACTTGGGTGATGACCCGCTCGATTCGGCCGTTTTCGTCAATCACGTACGTAATACGTTGGGTGCCTTCGTATTCTTTGCCATACATCCGCTTTTTACCCCAGGCTCCGTACGCTTGGATGATTTTTTTCTCGGGGTCAGCCAGCAGGCGAAAAGGCAGCCCATACTTCTCGGCGAATCGCCGGTGGGAAGCGACATCGTCCGCGCTTACTCCCAGCACGACATAGCCTGCCGCTTTGAGCTCGGCGTGATGGTCGCGGAGGTTACAGGCTTCCTTGGTGCAGCCGGGGGTGTCGTCTTTGGGGTAGAAATACAGCACCACTTTCTGGCCTCGAAAATCAGACAAACGAATGGGATTGCCCTCTTGGTCTACCGCAGTAAAATCGGGCGCTTCGGCGCCTACAGGTAGGATGGAGTGGACCGCCATGCCTGCCATAACAAAATTTCAGTCTTCTTCTGAGGGGAGGTCCTCTTCGGGTTGAATCCAGTCGGAGGGGTGTTCTTGGGGCTCGTCCGACTCGTCGGGGTCCTCGTCTATGGGTTCTATGGCCTGCGATTGGTTGAGCAGAAAGTCCAGTTCGTCGTAGTTGATCGCCGATTGGGTGGGGGGCACATAAGCGAGCGCGTATTCCGTGTATAAGCGTTTAGGAGGGATTTTGAGGTGCTTTTCGGCTGCCTTTTCTACGAAGTAGCGAAGATCCTCTGTAAAAGTTATAGGGCTTTGCACCCGCCGAGGGGAGGGTTGATAGGGAGCAGAGTTCTGAAAGGCTATAAGATTTTCACATCCGAGGCTGATAATGTAGGTGTATCTTTCAGTAATCAGTTTGAGCTGCGGCACAAAGCATTCGGCTATGGACTTGTCTTTCTCGTCATCGGTTTCGTCGAGGAAGGTTTCTTCCCAGTCGTCGCTGGGCAAACGGATCGTGACGCGCTTTTCTTCCCAGGAGGGATGGAGGACATTATCAGAGGTGATCTCAGGGGATCGTTTGAGTTTGACGAGGATACACTGGGCCTTTTGAGCCAGGGCAGGCACAACCCCCCCTAAACAACTTAGTAGCAAGACGAGGCGCACCCCCCAAAAATACAAAAAGTTACAACAGCCCCAGTTGAATGCGCGCATTTTCACTCATGCGGCTCAGGTCCCAGGGAGGGTCAAAGGTCACTTCCACCTGAACCTGACGCACCCCTGGAACGGCTTCCACGGCTTTTCGGACGTCCTCCGGCAGGTGCTGCGCCGCCGGACAAAAAGCCGACGTCAGCGTCATCACAATGTGCACATCCCCCGTCGGGCTGACTTCGATATGGTAAATAAGCCCCAGCTCGTAAATGTCTACGGGTATCTCAGGGTCATAGACTTCCTTCAAAGCGCGAATAACCGCTTCTTGCAGGGCAGTCGGGTCTTGCATAAGTCTTTATTCGGTTGAGACGGTTTTTCGTTCTGGCTCATGAAGGGCGGTGCGCAAAGTGTGCCAAGGGAGGGTCGCACATTTGACCCGTAAGGGAAAGTTGCGTACCGTAGCAAAAAGGGCAAGCTTTTCTCGAGCCGCTGAAGGTAAGCTCTCCAATCGAGGCGCTTCTTCTTGGGTCAGAAGTTGATGAAAAGCCTCGAACGCTTGGTCAGCCACTTCTACAGGGGCCTGTTTGACGAGGGTCGTCATGATAGAAGCCGAAGCCTTGCATATAGCGCAACTTTTGCCCTCAAAACGGATGTCTTCGATGCGGTCCCCCACGACTTTCAGCGTAAGGTGAATGTGATCTCCGCACAGGGGGTTGTACCCCTCGGCCTCATGCGTAGGCTCCTCCAGCCGTCCGTAGTTGCGGGGGTAGTGGTTATGCTCCAAGAGAATATCCTGGTACAGGCTTTGTAAGTTGGCGTCCATGCGGGCAAGATAACAAAAATCCTTTACGAGAGGGCGAAGCGCTGGAGCTTCTGCTGCAGGCGTTGGAGATAGGGAGCCGCTTCCTGCATGCGCACGCCATACCAACTGAAATAATCCCCCCGTACCACCACCAGCTGAGCCTCAGGCCACAGGCGTTGGACTTCTGGAAAGTGCTTTTCAGAGAAAGGGTAGGGTTCGGTACTCAGGAGCACGCAGGCAGGGGCGAGGCGTTCGGGTCCGTCGAGGGTAGGGTAGCGGCCAGGCAGGGTAGCGGCCACGTTAGTCCACCCCAAGCGGGTCAGTAGGCTGTGGATAAAGGTGCCTTGCCCTGCGGCCATGTAGGGCTTGCGCCAAATCAGGTACAGAACGGGGAGGGCAGGAGAGGCAGGACGCAAGGGCGCAAAAGCGGCTTCTATGTTATGCACGAGGTCCTGAGCTTGGGCCAGGCGGCCTGTCACTTCCCCCAGCCGCCGAATGCTCTCCAGTGCTTCTTCGTAGCTTTCTACTTTCGTTACATAAACAGGTGCGATCGCAGAAAGCTTTTCTACGATATCTGGGGTGTTTTCTTCTTTCTGGGCGATGATGAGGTCCGGCTCGAGAGCGGAAATCAGGGTGGTCTCTACTTTTTTGGTGCCGCCTACGACGGGGACCTTTTCCACGGCCGGGGCGGGATGGATACAATAGCGGGTCCGGCCCACGATGCGGCCTTCCAAGCCCAGCGCAAACAGGGTCTCCGTCTGTGAAGGGCACAAAGAGACGATGCGTTTAGGTTCAAGGGGCACTTCGAGGGTTCGGCCCAGGCTGTCGGTCAAGAGGCGCTGGGCACGTTTCATAGGGCTATGAAGAAGGGCGAGCAGTCCGTGCGGCGTCAGCTTCGTAGAGGCGTACGATCTCGCTTACTAAGGGATGCCGTACGATGTCGGTTTCGGTAAGGCGCACTACCGCGATGCCTGGCACCCCTTCCAGGAGCTGAATCGCATGGAGGAGACCGGAGTTTTCTGGCCGGGGCAAGTCTATCTGGCTGAGGTCACCGGTGATCACGATACGCGAGCGATGCCCAAAGCGCGTGAGAAACATCTTCATTTGGAGGCGGGTGGCGTTCTGGGCTTCGTCAAGGATGATGAAGGCGTCGTTGAGGGTGCGTCCGCGCATGTAAGCCAGCGGGGCGATTTCGATGATGCTTTGTTCCAGCAGTTGCTGGAGCTTTTCGCTGGAGAGCATTTCTTCGAGAGAGTCGTAGAGGGGACGCAGATAAGGGGCTACTTTTTCGCGCAAGTCTCCGGGTAAAAAGCCCAGGTTTTCGCCGGCTTCGACGGCGGGACGAGTGAGGATAATCTTGCGGATTTGCCGTTCTCGCAGAGCCCGCACTGCGAAAGCCACTGCCGTGTAGGTTTTGCCTGTGCCGGCGGGCCCCACCGCAAAAGTGATCTCATGCGTTTCGATAGCTTCGGCCAGCTGGCGCTGCCCTTCTGTACGAGGGGTTACCCATTGGCCCGATACGGTCCGTAAAATCGGCGCATACTCTAAGGGGGGCGGCGCTTCCCCTTCCCGCGAACGACCTACCAGTTCGCGCACACGCTCTTCGGGCAGACGCCCATGCCGGCGCACCTCCTGCACCATCGTCTCGATGAGCCGGTATAAGCTTTCGATGGCTTGGGGATCGCCCACGGCCTTGATGCTGCTACCTCGAGCGACCAGCTTAAGGGCTGGATAGGCTTCGCGCAGGAGCTGGATATTGGCGTTTCCTACCCCGTAAAAGCTCAGTAGGTCTACCCCTTCCAGGAGGATTTCTCGTTCGGCTACCTTTTCTGCCATCTGTTTACAAAATTACGGCCCTCATTGGGCTCGGTACAATAGGAGTGTGATCAGCTCTCGGAAAGGCAGCTCCGAAGCGTACGGGAGCTGTTGGGCCAGGGCGTACGCCTGCTCAGCGTAAGCTTGGAGGACAGATTCTGCCTGCTCGAAGGCGCCCATTTCTTTGAGGCGGCGGCGCACCAGAGGGAAAGGCGCCTCTTGCAGAAACCGCCTTTCGGTGAGAGGCACTTGAGTCAGGGCCCAGAGCAGTGGAAAGGTGAAGCGGCGTTGCCGGCGGTCTGCATCGGTGGGCTTGCCTGTAAGGTGGCTTTCGCTCCAGTCCAATAGATCATCCCGCAGTTGGAACGCGAGGCCAATCTGTCGGCCCATTTCCCCGGCTATGTGTCGGGTCTCTTCGTCGGCGCCTGCGGACCAAGCGCCCATTAGGCAGGCCGCCCGAAAAAGGGCTGCCGTTTTCTTCTCCATCACCTCGAAGTAGCCCTCTATAGAAAGGCTGGCTTCTCGCATGCGTTTGAGCTGCATAAGCTCTCCTTCGGCCAAGGCTTCGACGGCTTCGGAGGTGTAATAGAGGAATTGCGGTTGGTGGTGCCGCAGGGCAATGAGCAGCCCACGAGCCAAAAGCCAGTCTCCAAACAGTACGGCGATGCGGTTTCCCCACAGGGCCCGCAGAGAAAAAAAGCCTCGCCGGTAGTCTGAATCGTCTACCACGTCATCATGGACGAGGGTGGCGTTGTGAAGCAGCTCGATGAGTGAAGCCCCAACAATCGAAGCTTGTGTAGGCGTGCCGCTGGCCCGGGCCGTGTAAAGAAGAAGTAGAGGGCGGATTTTTTTTCCACTGCGGCGCAGTAAAAAGTTGCCCAAGCGGGCGAGCAGCCATTTGCCCCGATATACTTCGGTCTGCAGGAGGTCCTGGTAAAAGGTCTCGAAAGCCGGCCACTCCGGTAAAGCGGCTCTCAAAGCCTCGATAGAAACGTTCTCTTCGACGAGGATCGCCATGGGCTCAGGGCTTGCCTCCTAAAAACAAATTATTGAGGGCGCGCACCAGCAAAAGGAGCCACAAGCCCATACCCATTAGGGTTAGGATGAGGGCGTTGTAGGTAGGGGTAAACCAGGAGGTCCCCCCCAAAGGCTTGTAAGCGGCAAAGAGAGGCGTGTATCCGTTTTCCGGTTCGGTGAGGTAAGCGGGTTCGTAAAGGCGCACCCAGGTCTCGCGCACCCGACGCAGTTTTTGGGGGCTTTGGGTGGCGAGGGCGGTTTTTTCGAGCGCGTCGTTGTGATAGCGCAGGCGCACTTCGGTGGGCATTCTGGCTTCCAGTGCGAGGAGTTGGGTCGAGACTTGTTGCAGCGCCTTCTTTAGGAAGGCCTCGAGGCTATCCAGCGAAGGCGCCTGGCCAGCCCAGCGCTGGAGGTAGCTCAACGTATCCCCCTGGTTTCGTACGGCCGGCAGAAGGTAAAGTAGGTGATAGCGCAAGAAAGACTGACGCGCCTTTAGAGGGTAAAGGAGTCGCTGGTAGGGATTGCGCGTGAAGTGGAACACTACTTGACTTTCGTAAGCCCACCGCGTGAAAGAGAAATCGGCCAGAAAAGGTACGGGCCTCTCTCCGCGCAGAGCAGGATTGAAGCGATCAAAGGGCACTACGGCCCCACTCAGCACGATCTGAGGGATCAGCAAGATGGGAATGAGAATATAGACCGGGACCGGATGCGTGAAGGCATCTGAAAGGTTGAGTGCAAGCAAGTTGCTCAGCAGAGCCACCAGCAGAAGCAAGAGCCAGGTTTCTACCCACAAGGCCTGAATCTGACAGAGGGCGCTTACCACCCCCCAATAGAGCGTCACTTGGAGGGCCGAAATGAGGAAGACCCAAACGAGTTTGGCGTGGAGATAGCTGGACCAGCTGAGGTGAAGAAAGGCCTCTCGCAAGCGAATCTTGCGGTCCCGAAGCAGCTCTTCCGCGGGGGAAAGCATGCCCAGAAACAATACCGCCAGGAGGTTGGTGAAAAGGAGGGTAGGCAGGTTGTCGTTTTCGTAGAGGGTGTAGGGTTGACCTTCGGGGTGATAGCGCAAAAGGCCGCCGACGATGAGGCCGAGAGCCGGCGCCGCCAAGATCAGCATCAAAGTAGCTATATACGTGCGCACCTTGCGTAGCCCTTCTCGACTCAGGAGAACCCAGAACTGTCGCATCCATGAAGTAGCGGGTTTAGGAGAAAGGGTAGGCACTTCGACCTGGGTTTTAGGGGGGCTATAACTGCGCCAGAAGATCTGGTACCATCGTTCTGGGGGTATGTGTCGGCCGGGAAGGGGGTTACCCAGCTCGTCAAGCCGGCGTTGCTGGATAATGTCAAAGAGCGACTCGGGTTCTACTCGACGGCAGCTGGGGCACTCGACCTGTTCGCTGTCGGAGAGGCCTGCAGCGTGCCGGAAGTGTTGCAGCGCTCCAATAGGCGAACCCCAGTAGGTGGTGTACCCCCCCTCGTCCAGAAAAAGTAGGAGGTCCAGCTTTTTGTAGATGTCGGAGGAGGGTTGGTGAAGCGTAAAGAAGACGATGCGTCCTTCGCGAGCGAGGGCTTGGAGGAGTTCGACTACTTGCAGGGCGTCGGAAGAGGAGAGGCCGGAGGTCGGTTCGTCTATGAAGAGCACCAGGGGCTGGCGTACCAGTTCCAGGGCGATGTTTACTCGTTTGCGTTGGCCGCCGCTGATGATGGGCCGCAGCGGGGAGCCTACCGGTAAGTCGGCAATCGGCAGAAGGCCCAGTTGGGTCAAGGTTTCTTCGGTGGCTTGGTGGGCTTGGGTGTCGTTGGGGTAGGCCAGGCGAGCGGCGTAATACACGTTTTCTCGGACGGTGAGCTCTTCGATTAGGAGGTCTTCTTGGGGCACATAGCCGAGCAGGCCCTGGATGCGGCGTGCTTCGGTGTGGATGTCTTGTCCGTTGAGGTAGACGCGGCCGGAGGAAGGGCGCAGCTGTCCACTTAGTAGGCGCAAGAGCGTACTTTTGCCGGCCCCGCTGGGCCCCATGATGCCTACCAGCCGGCCTTGCGGTACTTCAAAGCTTACTGGGTGAATCGCTACCTTGTCTTGAGAAAACTTATAGCTAAGCCGGCGCACTTCCCATAGGAGGCGCTGCTGAAAGGGCGCAGGACGAAACTGTTCTAAAACTTCCTTGTAGGTGAGCGTGTACCCCCGCAGCCGCAAAAGAGCCCCTTCGGGAAACACCCGGATCACATCGCCGTGAATCCACTGGCCATTCAGGTGCGCCTCCATTTGAGGACCTACCAGCCGCATCAGAATAAGCTCCACCGAGGGTAGGTACAAAAAGGCCACATACCCCGGTAGTAGGAGTTCGATATGTCGGACGGAGGGGGCTTTGTCTTTCTCTGGAGGGCCGGCAATCAGGATATGGGGGGAGTCTATGAGCCGGACTTTGCTTGTCTGGGCAAACATCTGCAAAAGAGTCCGCTCTTCCTGGGGTATCTCAAAAAACTTCACCATTTCATTGAGGAAGCGCTCTTCCTCTGGGTGAAACTTCTTATCGGCGTGAGCCAGTTGAAGGACGAAGGCGTACAAGAGGTACCGCTGAGGGCGAGGTAGTTGCTGGGCAATCGATCGTAGGAGCAAGGTGGGTTGGAGCTCGGTGGCGCGGGCGATATACTGCTGGATACGTCGGATTTCTTGTTCGGGTTCCACCCCCAGCTCGCGCAGAAGCTGTCGCAGAATCGCTTCTTCTTTCGCTGAGAAGCTGCCCTGGAGAGAAAAGTAAGCCAGCACTCGTGAGAGGCTATCCAGCAATACCTCTTGCATGCGCTGCAAGTTTAGCTATTTGGGGGGGCTTGGTACCGTTCAATCCGCAAGAGGCCGCGCACTTCGGCCAAGGCTTTAATCACCCCAAGCAGGTCCGGCTCATGGTACACAAAAAGCTCTATTACCCCTCGGAAGTAAGACGCTTTGCCTTCGATGCGGACGGAGCGGATGTTTTTTCGCTTACGTAGGGAGATCACTTTGACCAAGTCCAGGAGCATACTTTGGCGGTCTTCGCCTTCGAGCAGAAGGGCGGCTAAGAAGGGTTTTTCGGGGGTGCTCACCCACCGCAAGGGCCGCACCTTGCTGCTGTCGAGCGAGAGGACGCGTTGAATCTCCCGACAGGTCGTGCGGTGTACCACCATCCCTTCGCCGGTCAAGTGCCCCATGATCGAGTCGAACGGGATCGGATAGCAGCAAGAAGCGTATTGCACTTTCTCCTCGGGGTGCCCTACTTCGGGGGCGCCACTGAGCAGACCCAGGTGGTGGGATAGTTGATCTACAATCGGGGTGGTGCCAGAGAGGCGCTTGAGCCGAATGAATTCTTGAATACGTCCCAAGTCCAAGGTATGGGTGCCCAGCCGGTATAAAAGCTCTTCCAGGGACGGCAACCGTAAATACCATAGCAGCTCTTTGATAACGGGGTCATCGGGGCGTAAGCCTAAATGACGAAGGCGCCACTCAAAAACTTCTCTCCCGCGTTCGATGGCTTGCTTGCGTTGTTGTTTGAGGTATTCGCGGATTTTGAGGCGGGCTCGGCCTGTCTTGACAAAGCTGAGCTGTTCTTCTGTGGGTTCGGCTCGGTCGCTGGTGAGGATTTCGACTTGGTCGGCGTTTTGAAGCACATAGTTCAGTAATACGGGGCGGCCGTTGACTTTAGCGGCGATAGCATGCCGCCCAATCTCCGAGTGTATCTCGTAGGCAAAATCCAAGGCGGTAGCCCCTGCGGGGAGGACCTTGAGATCACCCTTGGGGGTAAAGACATACACTTCCTCGTGGGCCAGGTCTGGATGGAGTTCGCTCAGGAGTTCGACGCTGGAGAGATCGGCGTTTTCGAGGAGGCTGCGGATGCGCTGGAGCCACCGATCCAGCGCTTCGTCGTAAGAAGAAGGGCGTCCGTTTTGCTGTTCTTTGTAGCGCCAGTGGGCTACCAGGCCGTACTCGGCCATTTCGTGCATGCGTCGCGAGCGAATCTGCACTTCTACCCATTTGCCTTCCGGGCCCATCACGGTGATGTGCAGAGCCTCATAGCCGGTGGCCTTGGGCTGGGAGATCCAATCGCGCAGGCGGTTGAGGTTAGGGCGGTACAGGCTCGTTACGATGGAGTACACTCGCCAGCAATCGGCTTTTTCGGTGGCAGGGGGGGAGTCTATGATGATCCGTATGGCGAAGATGTCGTATACCTCCTCGAAGGGCACACCCTGCCGCTGCATTTTCTGGTAGATGGAGCTCAGACCCTTTATGCGGCTTTCTATGCGGTAGGGGAGGCCCAGTTCTGCTTTCAGGCGCGCTTCCAAGGGCTCAAGGAATCGTTGGATGTACCTTTCCCGCTCACGGGCGGTGGCTTGGAGCTTGGCTTCCAACGCTGCGTAAACCTCCGGATGTCGGAACTTCAGGATGAGGTCCTCCATTTCGGTTTTTATAGGGTAGAGGCCTAAGCGATGGGCGATGGGCACGTAAATGTATTCGGTCTCAGCTAAGATTTTGGCTTGTTTTTCGGGCTTGAGGCCCGTCAAGGTGCGTAGGTTGTGGAGCCGGTCCGCCAGCTTGACTAAGGCCACTCGAATATCGTCGGCCATCGTGAGCAGGATCTTTCGGAAGGTCTCGGCTTGCACGGAGTCGGTGGGGCTTTGCACGCGGGTGATTTTGGTCAGGGCTTCGACTAAGCGGGCTACCGCCGGCCCAAACTGCGCTTGAATGCTTTCCAAGGGGGTGTCGGTGTCTTCTATTACATCATGCAGGAGGGCGGCGATGACGGCTGAGAGGTCTTTCAGGCCGATCTCCTTGACTAAGATAAGGGCCACGGCAAGGGGATGCAAGATGTACGGTTCACCGGTGCGGCGGCGGGCTTCCCCATGCTGTTCCAACGCAAACCGAAAAGCCCTACGCAGTTCGGTGCGGCCGTTTTTGTCTAAAAAATCGCCGCAAGCCCGCAAAAGACGGCGGTAAGCGTTGAGAATGGCGCGTTTCTCTGTGTCGGCGAAGGAGACCTCCCATCGGGGTCGCATGTCCTAAATATACCTCCTTGCGGCGGATTGAAGGACGTATCTTTGGCGGGTGTGGCGGCTACTGGGGGGCCTGATAGGCCTACTTGCCGCGCAGCCTCCGCTGCCTTACGAGGAGTTGCACCGCCGGCTCTTTCCGCTGGTTCGGGATACCTCCCATCGTGAATGGTTGCCTCGCCTTCGACAAGTCATGGAAGAGGTACACCACATCGAATGGAACGATCGCTTTTTTCGAGAGGTGACGCAACTGTACCTCCAACAAAGTGATTCTTTGCCGGAGCTTTTGCGTACCCTTCGCCGGTATGTGGGGGTAGACAGTGCTCGAATAGCGGCGCTCTTTCATCCTTTGGCGGATCGCTCGGCTGAGGCGGCTTCGCTTATGGCGGCCTACGAGGCCCTTTCTCATGCCGCCCGCTACGACACTTCCCAAACCGGTTACCTACTACGGCAGGCCAGCACCCTGGCCCGCCACACCATAGAAGCTTGGGTCACGGCCCCAGATACCCCGCCTCTTTCTCTGCTCATAGCAGGTAGCTTGCGAGGCTATTTCAAAGCCCTTGCGGCCGCCTACGCCTTCTTTGGCTTTGACGCTTCGGGTGAACCCTGGCCAGACAAAATGCGTGTCCTCGAGGCTATAGGTCTGCTTGACTATTTCGCTTACGGAGAAAGCGCCAACGAATACCGTGCATGGAAACGCGGATATCGGCCTTAGCGGAGAAGGTGCGGGCTCGGGACCGCGTAGGCCTTGCCCAGGCCCTTTCTTTGGCTGAAAGCCTACGTTGGGAAGACCTACCCCAGCGTGTGGCGCTCCTTCGGGCCGTCGGTACAGCGCCTCTGACCGCCTATCGCATTGGGTTTACAGGCGCTCCTGGCGCAGGGAAAAGCACCCTCATCGATGCCTTAGGGGCCTACCTGCTGGAGCGCTTTCCGGATGCCCATCTGGCTATCCTCACCGTAGACCCCAGCAGTTGGCGCAGTGGAGGAAGCCTTTTGGCGGACCAAACCCGTATGCGGCGTTTGGCGGCTCACCCCCGCGCCTTTCTGCGGACGTTTGCTTCGGGTGGGCACCTCGGCGGCCTCCACCCCCGCCTCTATGAAGCCCTCACCCTCTGTGAAGCCGCCGGCTTCACGTGGATCTTCGTGGAAAGCGTAGGAACCGGCCAAAGCGAGATTGAGCTGCGCTACGCCTGCGACTTCCTCTTGTATGTGGCGCTGCCCCATGGCGGTGACGAACTCCAGGGCCTCAAGCGTGGCCTCATGGAAGCTTTAGACGGTATAGCGCTCAATAAAGTCGACACCTTAGCCGCTGCAGACTTAAACCGACTCCTCTTTCAGTTAGAGACGGCCCTCCAACTCCTGCGAGGGGGCAAGCCCTTCGTTGTGCCGGTTTCCGCCCTAACCGGCGAAGGCCTCCCGCTCCTATGGGAAAAGCTCTGGGCGCACCAGCCTACTCCGGCCCAACAAACCACCCTCCGGCAAGAACAAGCCCGCTATTGGCTACTGCGTTACTGGCAAGAGGCCTTAGAACAGTGGCTTCAGCGCACCCCCCAAGGCCAACTCCGACACCACCTTCTCACTCGCCTTGAAAAAGGGGAGCCTTTCTGGGCACTGTTGGAGGAGATAGCCGGGGCATTTGGGCTCTTTCAGAGAGAGGCGCCTGCTTGAGAAGCCAGCGCACTCACCACTTCCGTAAGCAGCTTTTGCGCTTCTGGTCGCGCAAGTACCGCATAAATCCCCCGGGCTGCGCTGCTGCCGCTTAGCACCCCTTTTCTTTCAGGCAAGGAAAGCCGGTACAGTATTTCTCCATTGGCGAGGGGTACGCTTTCAAGCTGGCTGCCTGGCCAATGCCGCCGCAGCGCCTGCCATCCTTCCGCCGAAAGCGGCCCAGGAAGCTCCAGGTAGTACTTGATCCGCCAAGCGCAAACCTGCAGTTGCTGAATAGGAAAAGGGTGGGTAGGCTCTCCCTTATCCGTGGAGGTGGACCACATCGGCTCCTTCGCCTCGCAGACGGCTGCGTACAAACTCGCCTTGGTAGGCGCGCCCTTCCCCAAAGAGGCTTCGGTAGAGCTGCCCGTCGAAGGTGAGGCGCTGTTCAGGGATGCGGGCCTTGTAGATCAGCGCCATAATCCCAGCAAAAAGCCCCCGGGCAAAAGGAGAGTGATCTAAGGTACGTTCGCCGGATGGGAGGGCAGCTAACGCGGTGGTTTCGTACCAGTTGGTGAGGGTGACTTCGCAGTTTTCGGGCGTAGGGGGCTTCAGGCACTGCACCATGCCCCAGCCAATGCCCGGCAGCACCGCAGAGATCCCATAAATCCAGTCTTCAGGCGTGTCGAGGTAGGGCCGCACTACGGCATCCCATTCTGGACTTTGCATGATGCCGCCTAAGGTGTTGAAGGCGCACACATGGCCCGATTCTATTAGCATGTCCAGTACGATCGACCGGACCTCCGGTCCGAAGGCCTTTTCCATGCGGGCCAAGTGCCGTTCAGAGATCAGGGTGTAATAGTTACCTGGCAAGCGGGTCAGCACCACCCCAAAAGCTTCAATAAGCCCTGTTTCGGGGTCTGGGGTCAGGGGGAGGCCCAGGACGGCATCGCGAATCTGGGCCATAGGCACGCGGGTACCTGCGGGCTGGTAGAGCGTTCCTTCTTCGAAGGCTCCTTCGTTGGGTGAGGGGCGCAGCGGCAGCGGTTTGTCTAAGCGGAAAAACCGCCACCGCACTTCCTCATCTCCTTGGGTGAGACAGGCCGTCTGTTCGCTGCCTACGCTCCCCAAGGGTAGATCATAGATAGCTTCCAATGCCCCCGCTAAGTACCCTTGTGCAAAGTAAGCCACTCCTCGCTTGCCCTTGGGACGGGGCGGAAAGGTCGCCGCATACGTGTAGGCGTAATGCTCATAGGGCGTGTGGATTTCACCACCCTCCACATTGACGCTATTCAGGTGGACAATGCCATACCCGCACGTGCGAAAGGTCTCTTCTACTATCCGCTTGCGTAGGGCGACTTCCCTCAGGCCTTTTTCAGCAAAGAGGGCCCGAAAAAGGCTATGAGCGATTTCTTGGGCTGTCCAAACCAGCACCTCTTCTACAGGGTAGAGGGCGGCGGCGTCTTCTATGCTGGTTTGGAGGAAGTGGTTGTAATAGTGGCAGTGTACTACATGCGGCTCCTGACCCAAAACGGTGGTGCCTCGCTCCACTTTCGGCACAAACTGAACCGTTGTCTCTACCATAGGCATTAGAGTTAGTAGGTAGAGGCGAACTCTCCGTTGAGCACCACAGCCGGAGGCACTATTCCATACATTTCTTGAAGGGCCAGGAGGAGGTTTTGGGCTAGCTTAGGGGGGAGGTAGGTAGTAGGGGTAGGGCTAAGGACTTCGGGAAGGGGTATACGCTCCTCTCGGAGGAGGGGAAGGATCCGAATCACCGCGCGATCCCAGGCGTAAGGCGAGATGAAGCGCACCGTCCACTCCTTGAGGGGGACCAGCCGAATGGGTTCGGATAGGTGGGGTATCGCCGGAGGAGTCGGAGGCGCTGCCGCAGCAGGCCTCCCTAAGAGAGTTGGATTAGAAGAAGTAGACGGTTGGGCCTCCTCTTGGCGTGTCCAAGGGAGGAGGCTTTTAAGCCAATTTCGCCAGGTAGCCATACCAGCAAAGATACGGCTTTCGTGAGCTACGCAAGCCGGAGAGGCCAAGGGTTTTGTACCTTTGCGGCATGCCCAAAGTGATGGTGGTAGGGGCTGGAGCGGTAGCCCAGGTGACTGTATGCAAGTTAGCGCGCCGACCCGACCTCTTCCCCGAAATCGTCGTAGCCAGTCGCACCCTCTCCAAGTGTCAAGCCCTGGCGCAGAAACATCCCCAGGCCCGCATTATTCCTGAAGTGCTCGATGCAGACCGAGTCAGCGAAACCGTGGCCCTGCTCAAAAAACACCGGCCCGCTCTCCTCCTCAACTTAGCATTGCCTTACCAAGACCTGCCCTTGATGGACGCGTGTCTCGAAGCAGGCGTGGATTACCTGGATACGGCTTCGTACGAGCCGCCAGATGTGCCCCTTTACGAATACCGCTACCAATGGGCCTACCAGGAGAAATACCAGCAAGCCGGCCTCATGGCGGTATTGGGCATAGGTTTCGACCCGGGCGTAACCAACGCTTTTGTGGCTTACGCCGCAAAGCACCTCTTTGACGAGATTCACTACCTCGACATTGTAGACTGTAACGCCGGCGACCACGGCCGCCCTTTCGCTACCAACTTCAACCTGGAAATCAACCTGCGTGAAATCACCCAGCCGGGCCGCTACTACGAAAACGGGCAGCTCATCGAAGTCCCCGCCCTTTCGATCTCTCGGGATGTGCGTTTCCCCGAGATTGGCGTGCGAAAAGCCTACCTCATTTTTCACGAAGAGCTGGAATCCTTGGTCAAGCACTTCCCAACCCTTCGCAGAGCTCGATTCTGGATGACTTTCAGTGAAAACTACCTTATGCACCTTCGTGCTTTCGTAAATGCAGGCCTCACACGCATTGATCCCGTAGATTACGAAGGCCATCCTGTGGTGCCTATCAAGTTTTTGCAGAAGCTCCTTCCGGATCCTGCTTCCCTGGCTCCAGACTACAAAGGGTGGGTCTCGATTGGCGTCCAACTGCGAGGAGTGTATCGGGGCGAACCTCGTACGGCTTACCTCTACACCAACATTCGGCATGAGTGGGCGTATCAAGATTGTGGAGCGCAAGCGGTAGCCTATACGGCAGGCGTGCCTCCCGCTGTAGCGGCCGAGCTCATGGTCTCGGGCCTGTGGAAACGCCCGGGGGTATGGAATGTAGAGCAGCTGGATCCGGATCCGCTATTGGAACGGCTGCCTGCCGCTGGCCTCCCCTGGAAAGTCGTGCTGGATTATCCGCTGGACTTTACCGACGTGCCTGAATGACCCGCCTTAGCGTCAATGTCAACAAAGTCGCTCTACTGCGAAACTCGCGGGGAGGAAATATCCCCGATGTAGTGGCTTTCGCCCTTACTTGTGAGCGGCTCGGAGCGGACGGCATCACCGTACACCCTCGCCCCGATGAACGGCATATCCGCAAAGCCGACGTCCTGGCGCTGCGTGATGCCTTAGGCATCGAACTCAACGTAGAAGGGTTCCCTTCGTCGGATTTTTTGGCGCTAATCCAGCAAGTGCGGCCAGCGCAAGTGACCTTGGTGCCTGATCCGCCCGAGGCGCGTACGTCTGACCGCGGCTGGGATACCCTCGCTCAAGCCGATTTCTTGCGGCCCATCCTGGCCCAGCTCAAAGAATGGGGGGTGCGCGTCAGCCTCTTTGTCGACCCTATTCCTGAGCTGGTGGAGGGTGCCGCAGCCCTCGGCGCCGACTGTGTGGAACTCTATACTGGCCCCTACGCCCACCACTTTCCGCACAACCCTGAAGAAGCCATCACTCCCTATCGAACGGCCGCCCAGCGCGCCGCTGAACTCGGCCTGCGCCTTCATGCAGGCCACGACTTGAGCCTCCATAACCTCCGCTACTTGCGCCTAAACCTCCCTAACTTGGCAGAGGTGTCTATCGGACATGCCCTCATCGCGGACGCCTTGTACTTGGGCATAGCGGAGACCCTGCGCCGCTACAAACAAGCCCTCCAGTGACGCTCGAGTCGGTTTTGTGGGGTAGTTTTCGCTTACTACTCGTGGTAGGAGGGGGGTGGACAGCCAGCTATTTCCTGAAGCCCTTCACCGAAGTGTGGGACTTGCGCGATTGGGCTTATAGGCAGTGGCCTGCTGTGGCCCCCGATACCCAAATCGTCATCGTGGACATCGGCAAAATGGATCGGGCTCGTTTGGCGGTCCTATTGGAACGGATAGGCGCCGCCAGCCCCGCTTTTATCGGGATTGACGCGGTCTTCCCTTTTCAGCGGGATTCACAGCAGGATAGTGCCTGGTCCCTTGCGTTGTGTCGCACCGCAAACCTCGTGCCTATTGCGCTGGCGTGTAGCTTGGATTTGCGTTATCCCCTTATCCATGCACCCCCTCTGCGCAAAAGCCTAAACCGTTTTGTCGGGTGTACGGGCATGGAAGCTTTTGCTAACCTGCTGGCGCACGATTCCGTGCGTGTCGTGCGCGAATGCTTGCCTTACACAGTCGTAGGACGAGATACCCATTGGTCTCTGGCTTTGGCGGCCGCTTTGGCGCGCGATCCGCACTTGCGCGCAGAACTGCCTGCCTGGGCCGGTCCCCTCCCCATCCGGTTTCGCGGCAACTTAGAGCACTTTTACTACCTGAATGGGGAAGAGGTGCTGCGAGATAGCCTCTCGGTAAGCTGGCTGCGAGACAAGATCATTTTCTTGGGACTGGCTGACCCCTTGCGACAGAGTATGGAGGATATTTTTTTCTCGCCGTTTAGCGCGGCTTTTACGGAGCGGCGCTTCCCCGATATGTACGGTGTCGTGGTCCACGCCAACATTACTTCGATGCTTTTGCAGCGTTGGCGCTTTATCCTGGTGCCCGAAGCATGGGTGCTAACCGCCTTAGGGGTTTGGTATGGGCTTCTGAGCTGGCTTGTGCGAGGGGTGAAGAGTCCCCCGTGGCGAGGGCTGCTGATTCGGGGCCTGCAGGCCCTAACGTGGGTAGGGGCCGCAAAGGGCCTAATAACGCTTACGGTGATGGGGTATTGGGTACCGTGGGTGAGTTTCTTTGCCGGGGTTTTGATTGGGGGGGAAGTGGAACTCTGGCGCCGCCGAAAATAGGTTTGGCATACTATTTGCAAATATCCTCCGCATGCGATCTCTGTGGCAAGTTTCGGTAGCCCTGATAGGGGCTTTTTCGCTGAGCGGGTATGCGCAGTCTGTTACGGTGCTGGCCACGCGCGGCGATGTGCAAGTAGAACAGGCCGGTGGAGCCTGGGTACGGGCTTCGGCGGGTATGAAGCTCTCGGAACAGCAGAAAATCAAATTAGGGCCTCAGTCTTATGCGGCCTTGGTTTTCGCTGGCAATAAAACGCGAGAGCTTCGGCAGCCTGGCACCTACGTTCTGGGTCAGCTCCTCAGCCAGCGCGCCAGCGGAGAAGACAACCCGTATGCGGCGCGGTACACGGGCTATGTGCTCAACCAAGCGATTGCTTCAGGCGCAGGGCGGGCCTCCGGTCGCACCTTAGGGGCTGTCACGCGTTCTACCATGGCACCCGCCCCTCGCACCCCAGCCCAAAGCGCGTTCTATCCTGAAAAGGTCGTCTTCAGTTGGGACCGTGTGCCAGGTTCAGAAGGGTACATCCTCGAAGTGCTGGATGAAGCCGGAAACGTAATCCACACCCAAGAAGTACCTGCCGATCAAACCAGCGCCGAGGTGGCGCTCGGGGCTAAGTTGAAGCCCGGACCTTGCTACTACTGGCGCATCAGCACCCGGCGCTATGCCAGCCTTCATTCCAATAATACGTGCTTCCGGGTACTGTCGCCCGACCGGGCCGCTGCCCTCAAAAAAGAAGAAGAAGCCTTACGTAGGAGCGTAGACCTCCAATCCGCTCTGGGTCAAGCGCTCTTAGGGGCTTTCTATGAACAGCACGGCTTGTATGGGTACGCCTGGCAAGCTTACAGCCAAGCCGCGGCGCTGGAACCTGAAGCCGATGGATACGTAGCCTTGCGCGACGGCCTGAGCCAGCGAGCCGCCCAACAAGCCTCCGCCGCCCCTGTAAAGGAGTAAATACACTCCTGTACAGGTTTGTATACACTGGGGGAGCAAACCCCCAGTGTAGTTATTTAAGTCGTACCTTTTGCGTATGCAAGGCATAGGGGTGGCCTTGGAGCTGCCGGTGCTGTACAGGCGGCTAAAGTGGGTGTATCCGCTTTTATTTGACGAGATTATCGTGAAGAGTCAGCCTCCCTTGCGGGAAATCCTAAGTCGGTACCCCAAGCTGGTACATGCGATTAGCCATGCCGGCACACTGGGGTGGATACCCGCTATCTTAGCACTTTTGCGGGTGGCCTTGCAGGAAGGCGGCCACCATCGCAAGGCCCTGGGCGTCTTCCATCGAGGCCTTTACCGAGTAGCCCTAAGCCGCTGGATACTGAAACAAGTTTTTCAGAGTGCAGAACCCCCCGTCTTTGCCAAGGTGATTGCGGCCTTCAAAGAGGGACCTGTAACCGATGTGGCTCTCTTTCCTGAGGGCGATAACTGCATTGTGGGGGATGTGTATGAGATCCGGCCCTTTCGATCCCCGAAGTTTATTGAGCTGGCGCTGGCGGCTGAAGCCCCTATCTTGGTCACGGTGCACCGAGGAGCCGAGGAGTGGGGAAAAGATTTTTATGTGCCAAGTTGGATGCTGAGGTGGGTCAAGCGGTTTCAGCCGGCGTATGTGCGGCCGCTCATGAAAAACCCCATCCTAAATCTGCCGATCCGGCTCACGCGCATTCCTAAGTTTAGCTTGCATGCTTCGCTGTACTTTCCCCGGCTGGCTTATGCGGATCTGAGTCCGAAGCCCCGGGAAAGGTGGTTCCAGCTTCAAGCGGAGGCTCAGCAGGTCAAACGGCTCATGGAAGCCCTCCTTAAGGAGATGCCCTATGTCTGAGACGACCGCCCTGATGGAGCAGTACTACGCGCTCAAAGCCAAACATCCAGGTGCGATTCTGCTTTTTCAGATAGGGGATTTTTACGAGACCTTTGAGGAAGATGCGCGTATCGTCTCAGGTGTATTAGGCATTACCCTCACATCTCGCAATAACGGCAAGGCAGGGGATGTTCCTTTGGCGGGCTTTCCGGTGAGGGCCCTCGATACGTACCTGCCCAAGCTCTTGGAAGCGGGCTATCGGGTCGCCATCTGTGACCAGGTCGAGGACCCGAAGAAGGCTAAAAAGGTAGTGCGGCGAGAAGTGAGGGAAGTTGTGTCGTCGGGGGTGTATTGGGGCACTGAAGAGGTGGCACTCTACCTGGCGGTGTTTTGGGCTTATTCGTCTACGGAGGGGGTGGTGCTGCTGGCGGATGTGACCGGCAGTGGACGGGTGCTTTACTATGCGGGGGCTTTGAACCAGGTGGAGTCGATCCTGGCCGCGTTTCAGCCGGTGGAGGGGTTGGTGTACCCAGGGCAGGAGAGCCTCTGGAGTCAACTCTACGGCGGTAGCTCGCGTGTGGAAGCCCTCCCCGAACTGTACTTCGATAAAGAAGGGCTGAAAGGCGCTTTCGAAGAGGTGTATGGCTATGCGCTGCCTCCGGTGCTGCTACAACAACCGGTTCCCGTACAAGCGGTCGTGGCGGCTTTTCTCCAACATCTACGCAGTCTGCGGGGTGGGGGATGGGCGCACCTTAGTTTTCCTCGGCCGCTACCGGTAGGCAAGGGGTTTTTCCTGGACCCCGATACGCTACGTAACCTCGAAGTCTTGGCCCCTTTGCATCCGGAGGGCAAGAGTCTCTTGGATGTTTTACGGGCCACGGTTACGCCGATGGGGCTGCGGCTTTTGCGGGCTCGGTTGAGCTTTCCCCTTCGGGAGGTGGCCGAAATCGAAAAACGGCTTGATCAAGTAGAGGTGTTCTATAACCACTTGGAAGGGAAATCGGAATGGGAAAAGCTTCTGCGCCAGATAAGCGACTTGGAGCGGCGGGTGGCGCGACTGGCCGCTGGTAAGGCCACGCCTCGCGACTTGGCTCAGCTCTATTGGGCTGTAGAGGCCTGTCAGGGGTTGGCTGGCTCCTTGCCGGTCGATTACCCGCCCCTGTCGGAAGAGGCGCGTTCGGCCCTCCAAGAGGTGCACCACCGCCTGCAAAAGTACCTTCTTCTCACGCCCCAGCCGCCCTACATCGGGGAGAAGCCCGGAGAAGGACAGGTTATCCGAGAGGGGGTAGACGAGAAGCTTGACCGGGCTCGGTACCTCTTGCAGCACGCTCAGGAGGAAATCCAGCGGCTCGAGGCGGAGGAACGCGCCCGTACCGGCATCCCTTCCCTCAAAATCGCGCTCAACCGTCAACTGGGGTATGTGATTCAGGTTACGGCGGCGCAGGCCAGCAAAGTACCGCCTCATTATCGGTTGCGACAGCAGCTGGCCCAGGGAGGGGCCCGCTACAGCACCGACGCCTTAGACCAGCTCAACCTCGAAATCGCCACCGCCGAAGAAACCATTCGCGACCGAGAAGAGGCTTGTTACCAGGAGCTGGTGGAAGGCTTGCGTAAGTTTGTGGGGCCGCTCCAGGTCTCTGCCCGGTGGGCCGCCGAAGTAGATGTGCACCTGGCTCTGGCTACGGTGGCTCGGCAGTACCACTACGTGCGGCCGCGCTTCACCCCTGAACCCCGCCTCTTCATCAAGAATGGGCGCCATCCTGTCATTGAGCGGTTTCTGCCGCCTCATCAGCCTTACCAGCCCAACTCCCTCCTCCTGATGCCCTCGCAGCGCATTATCCTGTTGACGGGGCCCAACATGGCCGGTAAGTCCGCTTTCCTGCGTCAGAATGCCCTCATCCTCCTGCTGGCCCAGATAGGCAGTTTTGTGCCCGCCGAAGAGGCCGAGATTTGCCCAGTGGATCAGATTTTTAGTCGGATAGGCGCTTCGGATAACCTTGCGGCGGGTCAAAGCACCTTCTTGGTGGAGATGCAGGAGACGGCACGCATCTTGCAGCAGGCCACCGAACGCAGCTTTGTGATTTTGGACGAGATTGGGCGCGGCACCAGCACCTACGATGGGCTCGCTATCGCTTGGGCCGTGCTGGAGTACCTGCACCAAAACCGGCACTGTCGCCCTTGGGTGCTTTTTGCCACCCATTACCACGAGCTAACCGAGCTGGAGAAAGCACTCCCCGCTTTAGCCAACTACCATCTGGCGGTAGAGCAGCGCGCTGACAAGCTGATCTTCCTGCACGAAGTGCGAAGAGGCGCTATGCGGCGTAGCTTTGGCCTCGCTGTGGCGGAAATGGCCGGCCTGCCCCCCGCCGTGATAGAAAGAGCCCGTGCCCTCTTGCGCCACTTCGAAAAACAAGAACCCTTCCTGCCCGGTTCGGACCCTACCCTGTTTTCACTGCCAGCCGATACCGAAGGGGCTCTGCGCCGTCGCCTTCTCGAACTGGACCCTCAAACCCTCACCCCTATCGAGGCCCTGCTGAAACTCCAAGAGCTGCGCTCCTTGGCCCAACAAACATGAAGCGCTTCGATCGCTACGTCTTGCGTGCCTTTCTGGTGAGCTTCTTGGGTAGTCTGGCCCTTCTCGTAGTGGTCCTGGTCGCAATCGACGTAGCCGAAAAAATAGATGACTTTGTCGAGCGAAAGGTGCCCTTTTCGGCCTTGTTTCGCTACTACCAGAACTTCATCCCTTTTTATGCCAATCTACTCTCACCCCTCATGATTTTTTTGTCAGTTCTGTTTTTCACGGCTCGGTGGGCGCAACGGTCAGAGATTGTAGCTTTGCTGGCCAATGGCGTGAGCTTTTGGCGGATTTTGCGGCCATACCTCCTGATAGCGACTTTTTTTAGCTTGGTCAGTGCTCTGCTACAGTTTTTTGTCGTCCCGCGTAATGTGCGCCGCATTGAGGAGTTTGAGTACAAATACATCAAGAATCGAGTGTACTTTGACCAGAGACAGGTGCATGTCAAGCTAACGGTAGACGGTTATTTTTTTGTGCGGGCTTTTGATAAGTTCGACAAAGTGGGGTTTTGGGCGGTGATCGAGCGGTATGCGGGTAAGTTACTAACGCAACGGTATGTGGCGGAGGAAGTGCAATGGCTGGCCCCGCAGAAGGCCTGGAGGTTTGTGCGGGTGTGGTGCTTTGAGCCGGACCGTCCTCCTCGGTATATGCCTCAGCTCGATACGGTGCTGCCCCTTTCACCGGAGGACATCATTCGTTCAGAGCTGTACACGCGCACCATGACCTTGCCAGAACTCTGGAAAGAATACCAACGCCAGCGGTATGTAGGAGGCGATATTGCGAGCTTATTGGAAGTCGAGCTGCATGAGCGGGTGGCGATTCCGTTTGCGTCGGTGATTTTGACGGCGCTGGGTTTTGCTTCGGCTTCGCGCAAACGACGAGGTGGCGTAGCTTGGCAGATTGGGCTGGGGCTGGTGCTGGCCTTCGTGTATGTGTTTCTGCTGGCGATGGCCAAGAGTACTTTCGCAGGTGGTAGCGGGATAGCTTGGGTAGGAGTCTGGCTGCCGAATCTTCTTTTTACGGCGGTGACGGGGGTATGGTTGTGGCGGGCGCCTAAGTGAAAAGAAGGGAGTACAAGCCCCCGCTAACAAACCCAAAGAAAAGTCCGCGTCCTACTTCAGTTCGGGAATGGGCCCCCTGATAAAGTCGGAGCGCTCCCACGGCCACCGTCAGGCCCGCTAATAACAGAGAGCCGGCAGGATAATCAGGAGCATACCAAGCGTAGAACCCTGTCAGGGCAGCCCATCCGTAGGCATGAAAGGAGTACTCCCATGCCCAATGCAAGAGAAAAGCGCAAAAGGCGGCCCACAGCAAAAAACCCAGCCAGAAGTGGAGTACCAGTTCAGCTGTGGCGGCCCACAGGCCAGCGATCACGAGGAGGTTCCACAAGAGCAGGAATCGGCGCACGGAACCCAACACGATAAGGAGGTCTTGTGGGGTGGAGTGAAGCCAGAAGTACAGCAGCCCCCCTACGCCCACTAAGAGGCCCCAGGCCGCTATGAGCCAGGGGCCTTGCCATCGGCTCCAGTAGGAAAGCCAGGCAGCTTCGAGAAGGGCAGGATGGGTCAAGAGGGCCAGGACAGCAAGCGCTTTTTTTACCATTGTACCAGCAGGAGGAGCCCGCCAGGGGCCGGTCCTGCATAAAGGTGGAAGCCTTTCAGATGGGCATCGGCGTAAGCTTCCCCAGCTTGTAGGCCGTACACCACGAGGAAGGCCAGCACAAACACGTCGCGGTCTTTTCGGTAGCTCTCTCGCAGAAAGCGGAGGTTTTCTGGCGGCAAGGAAGAGGAGCCTTGCGTTAGGGCTTCTCGGTAAGCGCTGCGGTAGTAGAGGTAGCGCTGGTGGTTAGCGTAAGCCAGGGCACCGGTCAGGCCCAGAGCGCCCCATACCAGGGGGGCCTTCCAATAAGCTCGATTATAGATTTGGCCGGCCCCAGGCAAAAGCGCACTGAGCCACAGGGCCGTACGAGGATTAGGCAGCCAGACCGAGTCTTGCTCCTGTGAGAAGGCTATGGCGCATAGCCCTGCGAGAAACCACCATCGCTGCATTTTACTTTTGGCCGCATGACAAAAGTACGCGTTCTGCGCCTTATCAGTCGGCTCAATGTGGGCGGGCCAGCGCACCAGGCGCTTCTCCTTACGCGCGACTTGGACCCCACCCGCTATGAAAGCTGGCTACTGGCGGGGCAGGAGCCGGCAGGAGAAGCGCGCGCCGTGGCTTGGATCGAAGCGTATGGCGTGCCGGTGACTTATGTGCCTTTTTTGGAGCGGGAGCCTACTTGGTATAAAGACTTGCGAGCTCTTTGGTACTTGTGGAGGGTGATGCGGCAAAAACGCCCTCACATTGTACATACCCACACGGCAAAAGCGGGGGCTCTGGGCCGGCTGGCGGCCTGGCTGGCCGGCGTTCCCGTACGCATTCATACCTACCATGGGCATTCTTTCGAGGGATATTTTTCGCCTTGGCGGTCGTGGGCCTATCGGCAAATTGAGGCGTGGCTGGCTCGTCTCACCCACCGCATTGTCGCGATTAGCGAGCGCCAAAAGCGGGACCTGGTCGAGCGCTTCCGCATAGCGCCGCCAGAAAAAGTCGTGGTGATCCCTTTAGGATTTGAACTGCAGCGCTTGGATCAGTACGACCCCAAAAAGGTCGCCGCCTTTCGGGCTGCCTGGCAAGGCCCAGAAGAAGGCTCACTGCTGGTGGGGTGGATTGGGCGGATGGTGCCTATCAAGCGGGTAGACAGGCTCTTGAAGGCTTTCGCCCACGTAAAAGCGGCCGGAGTGCCGGCTCGGCTGGTGCTGGTTGGGGAAGGCCCCGAAAGACCTGGCCTGGAGGCTTTAGCCCGAGCTCTGAACCTCGAAAAAGCCCTCATATGGGCTGGCCTGCAGTGGGATATGGCTTCTGTGCTGCGGGCCCTCGATGCGGTGGTGCTTACTTCGGACAACGAGGGCACCCCCGTCACCCTTATTGAGGCGCTGGCGTGCGGAGTGCCAGTGGCCGCTACCCCGGTAGGAGGCGTGCCCGACCTGCTGGAAAACGGACGCTGGGGAACCTTGCTCGCAGAACCCTTAGAGCGGAGTCTGCAGGCTTTCCTCGAGGCTTTGCCCCAAGCTCGAGCTCAAGCGCAGGCCGCCCAACCGCATATTCGTCGGCGTTATGGGGCAGCCCGCCTTCTGGAAGACATCGATCGGCTATACCGTTCGATAGCGCCTGCTTTTTGAGTGTACTTTTGCGCTATGGCGGTCATTCGTTTTGGTACAGATGGGTGGAGGGCCGTAATCGCGCAGGACTTCACTTTTGCAAACCTCAGCCGCATCGTCGAGGGTACGGCGCGCTGGCTCTTGGAGCAGTATCCTCAGCCTAAAGTGATGATAGGGTATGACTGTCGCTTCTTAGCAGGGCGGTTTGCGGCGGCCGCCGCTCAGCAGCTGGCCCACCGCGGCGTGAAAGTCTACCTCAGCCCTTCTTTTGCCACGACGCCCATGGTCTCCTTGGCTACGGTGCAGCATCAATGCCACTTGGGTATTGTTCTTACGGCTTCGCATAACCCGCCAGAGTACCTAGGCTATAAACTCAAAGCGCCTTATGGGGGGCCGGCTCCAGTCGCTATGCTCCAAGCCATCGAAGCCCGCATTCCTGACCACCCTGTTGCAGTACCCGAGGCTTGGGAAACCTTCCTGGAGCGCCGACAGATCGAGATGTACGACATGGAGGCCTTGTACGCCAACTACATCAAGAGTCGCTTTGACCTTAAGGCGCTGGCCGCCCTCCCTTACCGCATCGGGTTCGATGCCCTGTATGGGGCGGGACAACGGATTTTTCCGCGGCTCTTGCCCAGCCTCCACCGCTTCCGCTGCGAATACAATCCCAGCTTTGGTGGAGTAAATCCAGAACCTGTGCCTAAAAACTTGGGCGACTTTGCGCGTTTTGTGCAGGAAAACGGCCTTGACTTTGGTTTCGTGCTGGATGGTGATGCGGATCGGATTGGCATGCTGGGTTCGAGCGGACGCTATATCGATGCCCATCACCTGATTTTGTTGGTGTTGCATTACCTGCTTCGATACCGGGGGGAAAGGGGGCGGGTCATCCTAAGCCTGAGTTGTGCTGTGCGGGTGGGGGAGTATGCAAGGCAAATGGGCCTGCCGGTCGAAATCACGCCGGTCGGCTTTAAGTACATTGCGCAGCGCATGCAAGAGGTCCCAGACACCCTCATTGGGGCCGAAGAGTCCGGGGGTATTGCGCTGCCTTCTCACTTGCCTGAGCGCGATGGGATTTTTGTTGCTTTGCTGATTCTGGAGATGCTTCGTCAGACGGGCAAGTCGCTTGACACGCTGATAGGGGAGATTTATGAGGTGGTGGGGCCTTTTGCGGTGGATCGGCTGGACTGGCCGGTAGCAGAAGAGCGCAAGGCCGCCATTCTGCGCCTTCTTAGCGAGGCGCCGCCGACGTCTTTGGCGGGGCGTGCTGTAGAGCGGATAGATGCCACCGATGGGTACAAGCTCTTGCTGAGCGGGGGCGAGGCGATAATGTTTCGGGCTTCGGGTACGGAGCCTATTTTGCGTATCTACACCGAAGCCCAGACAGCGCAGCGGGCGCGTGAACTGATTACCGCGGGACAAGAGCTGGTCATGCGCGCCTGAGGTATGAAGATCGTTTGCGTGGCACGCAACTACGTTTTGCATGCGCAGGAGATGGGCGCCGATCCTCCACCCCACCCTGTTTTTTTTCTCAAGCCCCCTACGGCGTGGGCGGCTTCCGGAGAGATTTCCTATCCGTCTTTTTCTGAGCGACTGGAGTATGAGGCGGAACTGGTGTTTCGGATTAGCCGTGTGGGTCGGCCCCGTTCGATGGAAGAGGCCCTGGCTTTCTGTGATGCGGTGACGGTGGGCATAGACTTCACGGCCCGGGATTTGCAGGCGCGGCTCAAGGCTCAAGGTCTGCCCTGGGAAATGGCCAAAGCTTTTGATGGCTCTGCCTGGTGGGGCGCGTGGCTGCCCATGGAGCCAGACTGGCAAAGTCAGCCTTTCCGCTTGTATCGAGGTTCGCAGCTCTTACAGGAAGGGCGAGCACAGGACATGCTTTTTCCTTTGCCGCGGCTTTTATGGGAGGCTGCGCGATACTTTAGTTGGGAGCCGGGCGATGTACTCTTTACGGGCACCCCACCGGGCGTGGGGCCTGTAGCCCCGGGTGATTCGCTTCAGGCTTACTTAGGTCAGGTCTGCGTAGGTGAAGTCTGGATAGTAGAGGCCCGCCGCTTCTGAAGCTTCCGGGCAGTAAGCGGTAGGGCTGGGGGCTTGGCGTCAGGAGTGGGCTTTGAGCGTATCGGGTTCAGGCACGAAGCGATACCCTACGCCTTTAAGGGTTTCGATGTATTCGCTGCCGATCTTTTCGCGCAGTTTGCGGATGTGCACGTCTACTGTACGGGGAATAACGTAGGTATCGCTTCCCCAGACTCGGTCTAAAAGGGTGTCTCGGGAAAAATACTTGTAGGGGCGGCTGGCCAAGACAAAGAGTACCTCGAACTCCTTTTTGGAGAGTGGGATGACTTGGCCTTGTTTGTGCACGGCGTATTCGTCGGGTACGATTTCCAGACCGGGGAACTGAAGTTTTTGCAAGGGGGCAGCTCGGCGGGAGAGGGCCTTGAGGCGGCTAAGGAGGGCTTTCGGGCGAATGGGTTTGACCAGGAAGTCGTCCGCTCCGGCTTCAAAGCCAGCCATCTCGGCAAACTCTTCCGTTCGAGCGGTAAGGAAAATGATGTGACTTTCTCGGGTTTCGGGGAGTTTGCGCAGCCGGCGGCATACTTCCAGGCCATCCATGCCCGGCATCATGATGTCCAGCAGGATCAAGCTGGGCTGGTGGAGTCGAGCCAGCTCGAGGGCGGTCTGGCCCTCTTCGGCGGTCAGGGGTTCATAGCCCTCTTGACGCAGGTTGTACGCTAAGATCTCCAGCACATCGGCTTCGTCGTCTACGAGCAGGACTTTGCGGTTAGGCATCGGCGCAACGATACGGGGTTTGCGTAAAATAAAGGTAAAGGCTTAGAGACCCGCCGCTTTCCCCAAAATGCCTACCTTTGTGGAAAATGGAAGCCTTACGGGAAATGGAAGCTCAGCTGGCGGAGGTGGTGGAGCGGTGGCTGGCGGAAGCCTTTCCCCGCGCTTTTTTGGTGGAGGCGCGCCTTCGGGTTAATCGCCCCGAACCCGAAGTGTACCTGCGCGTCGATACCGACGCGGGGATTACCTTAGAGGAGTGCGTCCAGATTCATCTGTATTTGCGGGATCGGCTAAAGGAGCTGGATTGGCTTCCGGAAAACTGGGGGCTTAGTGTAAGTTCGCCTGGGGTGGGTTCGCCTTTGCGGCTTCGGCGTCAGTACCGCCAGAATATTGGGCGGCAGGTGCAGGTGCGGCGGATCGAAGGACCTCCAGTACGGGGTATTTTGAGCGCAGTAGAGGAGGAGGGGATTCGTGTCCGCACCCCCAAAGGCGAAGTACCGATTGCGTGGGAGGCTATCGTAACCACTCGGGTCGAAGTAGGTCGCCCCTCGAATTTTAGAAGGAAGTAAAATTTTTGCGTCTATGCCTCGGACTAAATCAGCAAGGCAGGCCCAGAAAGCTCAGCAGGAGCGGCAGCGCCTGTTTTCTTCGATGCAGGAGTTTATTCAGCAGCGGGGTATCCCTAAAGAGCAGTTTGTGGAGGTATTGCGAGGAGCTTTGCTGGATGTGTTAGAGCGCACGCTGCCTGAAGAAAAAAGGCAATCCCAGGCTTTTTCGGTGATTGTGAACCCCGATACAGCCGATATTCAAGTCTTCAAGCGGCGTTTGATTGTGCCGGATGAAGAGCTTGAAGATGAGGGTTGGCAGATTGCGCTGAGTCAGGCCTTGGAGAAAGACCCGCAAGCCGAAGTGGGGGAGGAGTTCTTTGAGGAGATTCCGCTTCAGAGCCTGACCCGTACCCAGATTGATCAGCTCAAGGTGCGTTTGCGTCAGCAGATTCGAGACTTAGAGCGGCGCGCCCTCTACGAGCGCTATAGCCACATGGTAGGCGAAATCCTCACAGGAGAAGTGCTCAAAGCCACGCGCGATGAGTTGATTGTGCTGCATGAGGGGAATGAGCTTTCGTTGCCCCGACGAGAGCTCATCCCTGGTAAGGACGTGTATGTGCCCAAAGAAAGCCAAGCCGCCTACCGTCGAGAACGGCAAGCGGCCAGCGTCGTCAAAGCCGTCGTAGCGCAGGTGTTGGACCCCTGCCATACCCCCCCCTCCCGCCCTATCGTCGTGTTGTCGCGCACGTCTCCCCTCTTTTTGGAGGCGCTGCTCAAGCTCGAAATCCCCGAGATTTATGATGGGCTTATTAGCATTAAGAAAGTGGTGCGCATTCCCGGCGAGCGAGCCAAAGTGCTTGTAGAAAGTTACGATGACCGGATAGATCCGGTTGGAGCTTGCGTAGGCGTCAAAGGCACCCGCATCAAGCCCGTGGTAGAAGAGCTCAGAGGGGAGTACATCGACATTATTCCGTACAGCCCCGATGTTAAGCTCATGATCTCTCGGGCCTTGGCCCCGGCTACAGTCATGTATGTAGACTTATACCCTACCCGTCGCTATGCTAAGGTCTTCGTAGCGCCCGAAGAATACGCCCGAGCTGTAGGCCGAGAAGGCATCAACGTGCGACTGGCTCAAGAACTTTTAGGGTATGAGCTGGATATCCGGGAAGCTTCTGAATACGGCGAGGAAGAGGATATTGAACTTACGGAGTTTAGTGATGAGATTCCCGAGGCGCTCTTGAAGCTGCTTCAGCGAGAAGGTTTCCATACAGCGCAGGCGGTGCTTCAGTTTCCCATCGATGAGCTGCAGAAGCGCACGCAGATTGACTTTCCGACCTTGCAAAAGATATACCAAATCCTTCAGGCGGAGTTCGAAGAATGAGCGGAAAGTCTCCTAAACTTGCGCAGGTAGCGTTAGAGCTGGGGGTTTCTACCTCGACCATAGTGCAAGATTTGAAGAAGCTGGGGTATGAAGTAAAGGATTCTCCTACGGTGCGCCTTTCGGAGGAGGCCTACAAGAAACTCTTGCAGCAGTATGGCCGGGCCCTTCCGGACACCGAAGCTGAAAAACCTCCAGCCGCGTCTTCTGAACCCTTAGCGTCCTTAGGGGAGGTGGAGAAGCCCGCTCCTCCTTTGCCGGTGAAGGGGAAAATCGATCTGGATGTACGTTCCCGGCGGTCTCGGCCTGCGCCGCCGCCTCCTTCGCCGGGGCCAGCCTGGGTACCAGAGCCTCCGGTAGCCCCTTCACCCCCTGAAACCACTAAAGAGGGGGTCTTGCCTACTGAGGCTCCCGCGCCGGTGGCAGAGTCTCCCCAAGAGTCCCCTTCGGAGACCGAGCCTGCGCCTTCCCTTTCCTCCTCTGAGAAGGAAGAACTGCTCAAAGAACTGGGCGTAATCGGCAAGATTGACCTAAAGCTGGAGCGTCGCCCCCCTAAGCCCAAGCCTATTTTGCCGGAGGTGCCGAGGGAGTCGGTGTCGGTAGCCCCGACTGAGCCGGATGCGCTTTCCTCGGACCAACCCCCTCCAACGGAAGCGGCTGAAGAGGTCTCAGAAGAAGGAGACGCCGCTAAGCGCAAGCGGAAGCGTACCCGCAAAAAACGAAAAGAGATAGGGGCCACCCCACCAACCCCTAAGCCACCTGCGCCTGCGACCGGCTCCCGCCGCCCCGTAAAGTCTCAGCTCAAGTCCAGCGGAGATGTGGCGACGCGACGGCGCTTCCGACAGGAAAAGTATAAACAACGCGAACGCAAACGCGAACAGGCCCAGCAAGAAGCGCAAGCTACGGCTTCTACTATTCAGATTGCGGAGTACATTACTGCGGCGGAACTCGCCCAGGCCTTAGGTGTGCCTGTCAATCAGGTCATCGCCAAGTGCCTTGAGCTGGGCTACCCCACCTCTATAAACCAGCGGTTAGACTCTGATCTGGCTACCATTGTAGCGGAAGAGTTTGGGTATAAGGTAGAGTTTGTGAGTTTGGAAGATACGCTGGATCAGCTTACGCAGGTGGAGGAATCCCCTGGAGACTTAGTTCCTCGTCCCCCCATTGTGACGGTGATGGGACATGTAGACCACGGGAAGACTACGCTGCTGGACTACATCCGCAACACCAACGTAGTCGCCGGCGAAGCAGGGGGGATTACCCAGCACATCGGGGCCTACGAGGTGACGCTACCCTCAGGTCAAAAGATTACTTTCTTGGACACGCCTGGGCATGAGGCTTTTACCGCTATGCGGGCCCGCGGCGCTCAAATCACCGATATTGCGATCATCGTCGTGGCGGCGGACGATCATGTGCGTCCGCAAACCCTCGAAGCCCTCAGCCATGCTCAGGCCGCCAATGTGCCTATCATCTTTGCTATCAACAAGATAGACAAAGACACCGCCAATCCCGATCGGATCCGGCAAGAGCTGGCCGAGGCCGGCTTCTTGGTTGAGGAGTGGGGTGGGCCGCACCCTTCCCAACTCATCTCCGCCAAAAAGGGTATAGGAGTGCCCGAGCTCTTGGAGAAAGTACTTATTTTGGCTGAATTGCTTGATCTCAAGGCGAACCCTCATCGACCTGCGAAGGGGGTCGTCATCGAAGCGCAGCTGGATCGCGCTCGAGGGCCTATCGCCACGGTGCTGGTGCAAACGGGGACTCTCCGGGTGGGGGACATTATTTTAGCGGGGCAGTACTTTGGCCGGGTGCGGGCGCTCCTCGATGAACGCGGGCGTCGCATCGAAACGGCGGGGCCCTCCCAGCCGGTCCAAGTGCTCGGCTTCAACGGCGTGCCGGAAGTAGGCGATAAGCTGTACGTACTCGAAGAAGAAAGCGTGGCCCGAGACATGGCCCACCGCCGCGTTGAACTGTTGCGCGAGCACATGCAACGTCGAGTCTCCGGTAGTATGCTTGAAGGAGTCGCCTCCGGCCAGGCTAAACAGCTCAACCTCATCGTCAAAGCCGACGTAAGCGGTTCCCTGGAAGCGCTTACTGATTCCCTCGTAAAACTGTCTACCCCCGAAGTCCAAGTGAACGTAATCCATCGCGGCGTGGGGCAAATCACCGATAGCGATGTGCTCTTGGCGCGGGCTTCTCATGCGCTGATTGTAGGCTTTCAGGTGCGGCCCAGTCCGACCGCTCGTCAGTTGGCCAAACAGCAGAACGTAGAGATTCGTCTTTACAACGTCATTTACGACATCATCGACGAAATCAAAAGCGCCCTTTCTGGGATGCTGGCTCCCGTTATCCAGGAAGAAAGCTTGGGTACTGCCGAAGTGCGCGAGGTCTTCAAGATCCCTAAAGTGGGTACGGTAGCAGGGTGTAAGGTCGTAGAGGGAAAAGTTTTGCGGGGAGCCCAGGCGCACGTTATCCGCGAAGGGGTGGTCATCTACACCAGCACCATCGCCTCCTTGAAGCGGTTCAAGGACGATGTAAAAGAGGTGACAGAAGGTTTTGAGTGCGGCCTTACGATAGAAGGCTTCCAAGACATCAAGGTAGGCGACCTCATCGAGTGCTTTGAAGAGGTGCAAGTCAAACGTTCTCTCTGATGGCGCTGTACGAAGTGCTGGTGTCGGTTTTGCCCCGGCCGGTTCTCTTGGATCCCGAGGGAGAGACGATTGCGCGGGCTATCCAACGACAAGGTCAGGCCGCTGTACAGGGGGTTCGAGCGGGGCGTGCCTTCCTCGTATACCTCGAAGCTTCCGATTCGGAAGGCGCCCTTCGCATAGCCCATGAAGTGGCCCAGCGTTTTCTCCATAACCCGGTGGTAGAGATCTATCTGATTCACCCTCCGAAAGAAGCTCCGTCGGAGCAGGCCGCTCCCCTATAGCGGGCGCGCCCCAGGCGGAGTTTGGAGGAAAGAAGGGCTTGTGCTTACTTTTGTCTGTCTCTATGTACCATTGGGCAGGTTTGGGTATTTTCTGCATAAGCTGGGCGCAGTATGTAGGCATTGGTACGGCCACGCCATCGCAAGCGCTGCATGTAGCCGGTGGAGATGTCCGGGTGGAAGGACTAAGTGGTACGGGCATCGCGCTGGTAGGGCTTACTCCGCAAGGGGTGACATACCGATTAGATTTCTCTGGGAGTGCTACGGACTTTCTGCGCGGAGACGGCACCTGGGGCCCTGATGCCGGGGATTGGAAACTGGCAGGTAATGCAGGCACCGACCCCACGATTCATTTCTTAGGCACGACGGACGCTCAGCAGCTCCGCTTGCGCACGAACAACACCGAGCGCGCCCGCTTCCAAGTGGATGGGCGCATCCTGATAGGTACGACTACGCCGCTGCACAATAAAGCGGTGCTTCAGGTGCAGGGCGGCTCTACGAACCGCGCCGTGTATGGATACAAAGCTTCCACCTCGGGGGTCAGCGTGGTATTGGGTATCGCTACGCAAGGAGGGGGACCTTACGCAGGGGCTGTAGGCTATGGCGCACAGGCCTCGGTCGTCGGCACCACCACGCGCGGCGTGGGCCTGGTGGGAATGGTAGGGGTTACAGATTTTTTACACTGGGACTTGGGGCCGGGCATCGTCGGCACCGGCCAGAACTACGGCCTTGTAGCCTACGCTGAAAACACGACGGGCGATCGAGCGGCAGGACGCTTCGAGGCGCCTGCGGGTCCGGGCCAAACCGTTCGTTCCCTCGTCTCGGCTTTTATCGGGGGCACGCAGTACAAAATCTGGGGTACGGTTACTGGGGGTGGGGGCACTCCCCCTGCCAGCACTGTCGTAGAGGCGCCCTCAGGCCAGCTTCATGCCCTGGCCTGCCCAGAGGCGCCGGAGATTCTCTTCTTTGACCGAGGAGAGGCGCAACTGGCAGGAGATGAGATCTATATTGCGCTGGACAGTGTGCTGGCGTTCAATCTCTATGTGGATGCGGTGCATCCTTTGTATGTTTTTTTGCAGCCTCTTGATCGGGACTGTGGCCTTTATGTGACGGAGCGTAGTCGGTTTGGGTTTCGGGTGCGGGCTACGGATCCAGGGTGCCAGACGCGCTTCTACTGGTGGGCTGTGGCGCGCCGCAATGACACCTACACGGCTGAAGGTCTGCGCCTATCTCGTCATGTCGGGGTGCGCCTACCCGAAGTGCCGGTTGAACTGACCCACTAAACTCCTGCCCTATGCGATACTTGGGGATATTCGGGTTGATGGGGGGGTGGATAGCTGCCCAAAACACCCATGTAGGCATTGGCACAGCAGCGCCCACTCATCGCTTGCACATCGCTACGGGGACCTTGCGAGTAGACGCGTTGAGTGGTACGGGTACCACGTTGGCGCAGACAGATGCAATAGGGGTGCTGGGGCGGTTTCCAGCGGCTGCCGCCCCTAATCAACTGCTACAAGGCGACGCTGTATGGGGCAGCGATGCTACCGACTGGCAGCTCTTAGGCAACGCAGGGACCAATCCCACGCTGCACTTCGTAGGTACGACCGATGCGACAGATTTTCGGCTGGGCGTAAATGGCCTCACCCGCTGGCGGATTCTAAGCACGGGTGAGCACTGGGTGGGCAGCAGCACGACCGCCACCCTCAACAATGCTCAGGTCTCCGTAGAAGCCCCTTCAGGATGGATAGCTGTGTATGGTCAGGTTACAGGCGGGCAGAGGCCGGCCCTTCGTGGCACGGTTGGCGATAATAGCTCAGGCCCAGCGGTAGGGGCTGTCAATACCGCTTCGAATGGATGGGGGGCTATCGGCATAGGCAGCGGGAGTAGCATAGGCAACTTGCCTATCGATGGGGGAGGGGCTTACGGCGTGTCGACCGAAGCGGGAGTGGTAGGGAGTTATACCGGAGCCGATGGCTCAAACCGAGCCGGAGGCGCCTTTGCCGTACGCGATGGAGGCGGCGCGTACGATTGGGTCTATGTGGCGGGTTATGAAGGGGTTAACCAGCGAAAAGTATGGGGCGTAGGTACCGCTTCGACCACCATCCAGACAGCAGGAAAGTACCATACGCTCTTTTGTTTGGAGGCGCCGGAGGTGCTTTTGTGGGATGCCGGCCGGTTTTGGCTTCAGGCGCAGCGTCAGTGGGTGCCTTTCGACTCCCTGCTGGCCCTTTACTTAGCTCCTCCTTATACGGTCTGGCTTCAGCCATGGGGGGATGTGGCTCTGCGTGTGGTGGAGGTGACCCCTCAAGGTTTTTGGGTGGAAGCCGATCGACCGGTGACCCAGCCCCTTGAAGTGTCGTTTCTGGTGCAGGCGCGGCGGCTCGGATCTCCTGCCTCGCCTTTTCACCAAGAACGCCTCCCCACCGTAGAACCTTCTCGATTTTTCACGCCGTTCCGGCCCGTCACGCAGTATCTGACACCTGACCAGCTCAAATAAAAACCCCTGTGAAGTATGAAGCGTACGATATGGTTTTTGACTGTGGGGCTTGCGCAGAATGTGGGTATCGGCACGACGGCCCCCACTCATCGGCTGCACTTGGCGGATGTGTCGCCTACAGATAAGGGCCTCTTACGGGTGGATGGGCTGGCTTCGCCGGCTGGCGCAGTCGGAACTTTTTCCTCCATAGGAGTCCTCGGCAAGGTAGACTTTACAGGCAACCCCCAGGACCTTTTGCGGGGCGACCTCACCTGGGGACCGGATGTGACCGATTGGCGGCTCGTCGGCAATGCGGGCACTGACCCTACCCAACATTTTCTGGGCACAACGGACAATCAGCCCTTGGTCTTCCGCACCGATGGCCTCGAACGTCTCCGCTTTCTTACCGATGGGCGAGTGTGGATCAATACAACGGCGGATTTGACCCCTTCTAACAATACCGTGAATATTTTATCGCCGGGGGGCGCTGGCCAGCGGGCTCTTGCCGCCCGTTCGGATACCATAGGGCTCTATGGAGAGGCTACGGCTGACCTGGGGCCGGGCATAGCTGGGGTCTATGCCAGTACGGCGACAGGAGGGATTGGATTCTTTGCCCGGGGCAATGGGCTGACGACTTTTCCCACTGTGATCAACCCGGCGGGCTTTGTGGCCCAGGGCACCATACGAGGCCTGATGGGTGAGGCGCGCTCTACTACGGCAGAGCCCCGCATGGGCGGCTATTTCACCAATAGTGATGCTACGACGTGGAGTCGTGTAGCGGCACGTAGCGGCGGGAATAACTACAAAATCTTGGGCACAGGCACCGTCAACACCGTAGTGCAGGATGGTAAGGGAGGGGCGTATCTGCTTACAGCTCCAGAGGCGCCGGAGTTTCTCTTGGTAGATTTTGGGCAGGCGCGGCTGGAGCAGGGGCAAGCTTACGTTACGTTGGAGGTCAAGCTCCTGCCTCATATAGACGTGGAGCGTTTGCAAGTGTGGGTTACACCGCTTGAACCCTGCCGAGGGCTATATATAGTGCGTGATCCGGCTGCCTGCGGCTTCTATGTGCGAGAGCGCGGCGGCGGGCAAAGTGACGTAGCCTTCATGTGGGGGTGGAGCGCTCCGGTGAAGGATTGGGGTCGGTTTCCTCCGGTCCCGCCTCCGAATCGGTCTTCTTCGCCTGGCCAGCCCTAAGCGCAGACCGCCAATATCCGTATCCAAAATACAAAGCCAACCCCACCGCGCTCCAGATTCCTAAGCGTATCCAGTTTGCGATGTCCAGCTCGATAATCAGGTAGAGGGCGCTAAGGGCGCCGAGCATGGGCAGCAGGGAGAGGTTATACCGCACGATAAAGTACCCCATCCCCATCACAAGCAGCAGAAAGACTCGATAACGCCACAAGCTTCCACCTTGGGAGAAATCTAAGAGGGCCTGTAGGCTTTCGGGGTCGAGGGCGGCGGTCCAAGCGATCCCGCTGGCCACCAACAGGGGGAAAAGCCACCGGCCAGGCACCTTAGGCACCCGAAATCGCGGGTTGTAGCCAGGTGGGGGAGCGTGGTGAAGGTACGCCACCCCCAGCGAAACGATAGCAAAAGCCATCAGGGTGCCCATGCTGGTCAAGTCTACGACGACATGCAGCGAAGAGAAGAAAAGGGGTACCGCTACCACCAAGCCTGTCAGGATCGTGGCGAAGTGAGGGGTTCGGAAGCGGGGATGTACTTTGCCTAAGAGGGGAGGCAGGAGCCCATCGCGGCTCATGGTGTACCAGATGCGGGGTTGGCCCAGCTGGAAAACCAGCAGTACGCTGGTCATGGCGACTACGGCGCTTACGGCGATCACACTTACCAGGAGGCTGCGCAGGCCCTTGGGGAGGGGTAAGTGAGTAAAGACATAAGCCAACGGGTCGGTCACGGCCAGCTCGTAGTAGGGGGCCAAGCCGGTCAGGACCAGCGCCAAGGCCACATACAAAAGGGTACACAACACCAGCGACAGCAACATCGCCAGGGGGAGGTCTCGGCGGGGGTTGCGCGCCTCTTCAGCGGTGGTCGAAAGCGCATCAAAGCCGATGTAAGCAAAGAACACAGCGCCTACGCCCCGCATCATACCGGAGAAGCCCTGAGGCATAAAATCTTGCCATCGCGTGGGGTCTACGAAGAACGCCCCCACCCCAATCACTAAGAGGACGGCGCCTATTTTGAGGGCCACCATGAGATTATTGGCTATCCGGCTTTCCTGGATGCCCACGTACGCCAGGGCTGTAACCGCTGCCACAATCAGGAGGGCAGGCAAGTTGAGGACGATTGGGAGGCCGGCTATTCGCGGGGCTGCTTGCCAAGCCTGGTAGGCGGGGGCCAGGGCGGGGTCCTTCGTCACAAGGTAAGCCTGTGCCTGGTGCCAGAGCGTGAGCGGATCCGTTACTAAATAGGGGGGCCAGCTAAAGCCCCAACTGTGCAGCAAAGCCTGAAAGTAACCGGACCAAGACAGCGCCACCGCGATGTTTCCTATGGCGTATTCCAGCACCAGCATCCAGCCGACAAACCAGGCGACGACTTCTCCAAAGACTACGTAAGCGTACGTGTATGCGCTGCCAGAGACGGGTACGCTGGAGGCCATTTCGGCGTAAGCAAGCGCAGAAAGGCCCGCCACAAAAGCGGCTATCACAAAAACCACCACCACCGAAGAACCAGCCATGGCGGCCGCTTCGCCGATGGTGCTGAAAATACCAGCCCCGATCACCGCCGCCACCCCCATTGCCGTCAGGTCGAGGACCGAAAGCACCCGACGTAGGGGGCTGGGCGATTCGGTTACGGGCTTGCGGCGGAAAAGGTTCACCCCCGCTTAGCGATAGGCACGTAGTCGCGCAGACCGGGTCCCATGTACACTTGCCGAGGACGTACGATGGGTTCATTCGATCGGCGCATTTCCCACCATTGCGCCAGCCATCCCGCCAGCCGCCCAAAGGCAAACATTACTGTAAACATTTCGACCGGTATCCCGATGGCTCGGTAGATGATCCCCGAGTAAAAGTCCACGTTCGGGTAGAGGCGCCGCTCGATGAAGTACGGATCGCTAAGCGCCACTTCTTCCAGCTTTTTGGCAATGTCCAGAACTGGATCGTGAATACCTAAAGCGTTGAGCACTTGGTCGGCGGCCTGTTTGATGATCTTAGCTCGGGGGTCGAAGTTCTTATATACTCGGTGCCCAAAGCCCATTAGGCGGAAAGGGTCGTTTTTATCTTTGGCTTTCTCTACCCACTTTTGCACATTACCCCCATCAGCTTTGATCATTTCTAACATCTCGATTACTTCCTGGTTGGCGCCCCCATGTAAAGGGCCCCACAAAGCGCAGATGCCCGCTGACACCGAAGCGTAAATATTGGCTCGCGAAGAGCCGACTGTGCGTACTGTACTTGTTGAGCAGTTTTGCTCATGGTCGGCATGTAAAATCAAGAGCTTATCTAATGCATCTACAACATGAGGGTCTGGTTCGTAATCGTAGGTGGGCATGCCAAACATCATGTACAAGAAGTTATTTACGTAGCTGCGTTCGTTGCGGGGGTAGATGTAGGGATGGCCCATGCGCTTTTTGTAGATCCAGGCGATCAGGGTGGGCACTTTGGCCAAGAGGCGGATGATGTTGCGCTCGACGACTTCGTCAGGGGCATAAGGGTCCAGCGATTCGGGGTAAAACGAAGAAAGCGAACACACTACCGAGGCCAGCACCCCCATGGGATGGGCCGAAGAAGGAAACCCATCGAAAAACTTCTTGATGTCCTCGTGAATGAGGGTGCGGGCCTTGATGCGCTCCTCGAAGTCTTCGAGCTGGGTGCGGGTCGGTAGCTCCCCATAAATAAGGAGATAAGCGACTTCCAGGTACGTGGAAAACTCAGCCAGCTGTTCAATAGGATAGCCCCGGTAACGGAGAATACCCTGTTCGCCATCTATGAAGGTGATTTGGCTGTAGGTGGAGCCGGTGTTTTTGTATCCCACGTCTACAGTAATGTAACCGGTCTGATCGCGCAGCTTGCCGATATCCAAGGCTTTTTCTCCTTCGGTACCTATTACGACATCCAGTTCGTACGTTCGGCCTTCGAGGTGAAGTTGGGCTTTTTCCATGCGGCGAAAATACAGATAAAGTAGCTTTGCTGGGTATGCGGGGGCTCATTGTGACGGGCATTGGGACGGACGTAGGCAAGACCTACGTGGCGACAGTTTTAGCGGCCGGGTTGGGTTGGCCCTACTGGAAGCCGGTTCAGACTGGGGCTCCCCCAGATCGAGAGACGGTGGCGCGCTATGGGGTGGTGAGTTGGCCGGAACGGTATCACTTGCCTTTACCGGCCGCTCCGCTTGTGGCGGCCCAGAAAGCGGGCCTTTCTCTTTCTTGGGAGGTGTTGAACGCGCCTCCCCCCGCTGCACCCCTTGTGATCGAAGGCGCCGGCGGCCTCTTCGTACCCCTCACAGAAAGCCATTTTATGATAGACCTCTTCGCTGAGTGGGCCCTACCCTTGGTGCTCGTGGTGCGCCCTTACTTGGGGGCGATGAATCACACGTGGCTCTCTCTCGAGGCGATCCAGCGGCGAGGTCTGCCTTTCTTGGGCATCGTACTTAACGGTACTACCGGTGACGTGAGTGAAGGGTACTTTCGACGGGCTTTTCCCTTGCTGGGCGAGATGCCCTGGGGTCCCCTGAACGACCCTGCCCGCGTCTTTGTCGAGTCTGGGCTGGCGGCGGCCCTCCAAGCTCATTTGTCGCTCCCCTCTTCCTCCTCCTCTTCTATGAGGGGCGGATCGAAGTCCTGACTCACTGGCTCCTCGAAATCATCCCCCAGGTCTGGCAGGTCCATCTCCGGCGTTTGGAACTCAGGGTCCAGGGGAAACTCGGCCGGCTCTTCGGTCTCGGCGGCAGGGAGGTCCCAGCCCTCTCCAAAAAGGTAATCCAGCCGCATCAACAGGAGCTTCTCAGGAGGCACTTCTAAGATGAACTCCACTCGGCGGTTACGGGCGCGGTTTTCTTCGGTGGTGTTAGGCAGCAGGGGCCGATCCGAACCATACCCTTCGGCTACGATCTGGTCTGGCGGCAACCCCGTGGCCTGCAAAAGATAACGGCGAATATTTTCTGCCCGTTGGCGGGAAAGCTTGCGATTATAGGCAGGGTCCCCTACTGCGTCGGTATGCCCCTCCACGCGCAGCTTGACAAAGGGGTATTTCAGCAGAAAGCCCGCAATGTAATCCAGCCTGGGATACGCCTCGGGGGTGATTTCGGCGCTATTGGTGGGAAACTCAAGGTTCTCTAATACATAGGGCCGCTGCAGCTCAGCGGTGGTGAGCAAGAGCGAGTAGGTTTCGTCGTTCAGCAGCGCTACGGTGTCAGGTATGCGAATCAGGTTGGTATCCAGCACCATGAGCTGGTACTGGCGGTTTTGCACCAGCATAAACTCAAAGTAGCCGTACTGATTGGCGAAGACCGGTGTGATTTCGGTGCCTTCGGTGAGGTCTATCGCGATCACAATACCCACGAGAGGTCGACCTGAAAGCGAGTCTATGAGGTACCCCGATAGCTTGGTGACGGCGTCGGGGCGGGCCTCCATCGGCAGCTCGAAAGAGTACAGATCAAAGTTTCGAGGGTTTTTCCGCGAAGCTCGGGCGTAGTAGATTTTATTGCCGCGGCCGTCAATGGTGAAGTAATACTCATCTCCGTCGGTGTTGACCAAAGGGCCTAAGTTTCGGGGCTCTTCCCAGAAGCTGCCCATCCATCGGCTTTTATAGATGTCGTAGCCTCCATAGCCAAAGGGTTGGCCTGTCGAGCTGAAGTAGAGTGTCTGGTACGACTCGTAAAAGTAGGGGGTCACTTCGTCGCCGAGGGTATTGATAGGGGGGCCCAGGTTTTGGGGCTTGTCCCAGGTGCCGTCTTCGCGCAGGCGAGTCACGTAGATATCCGATTGCCCGAAGCCTTCGGGGCGGTTTGAAGCAAAAAATAAGAGACTATCCCCCACCAGGAAAGGATGGGAATCCCAGTAAGAGGAGTTGACTAAAGGGCCCAGGTTTTGCGGCGTTTGCCAGCGGCCGTTTTCGTAGCGGGCTATGTACAAGTCACAAGAACCGTACCCATCTGGTGCGTCACACCGCGCCAAGATCAGCGCCGTCCCGTCAGAGTTTATGCAAGCTGAACCCTCATTATAGGGGCTGTTGATCACATCCCGAAACTTTTCTGCGGGCTTGAAGCCTCCCCGCACAAAGTCTTGTTGGCTGTAATAGAGGTCTTCGTTGCGGAGTTGGTCGGGGTCCAGCGCAGTGAGCATATCTTCTCGCCGAGAAGTGAAGAGCAGCACCTTGCCAGAAGGGTGCATATAAGGGGCATAATCAGGGTAAGGGGAGTTGATATGGGGACCCAGGCTAAGCAGAACGCCTCGAGGCGGGGCCAATGTGTCGATCTTTTGTCGCAAGCGAACAATTTTACGGTAGTACTCCAGGGGCACCCATTCGCTGCGCCAACGTTCTTGCAGGCGTCGGTAGGCCAGGCGTATAGCGGAGGGAGCGTTGTGCATGTTGCGCAAACACAGCCCATACAAATACGCGCTAAGCAGGGTATCTCCGCGGTACTCTCGGAGTTGGGCCCACTTCCACAAAAGCTGAAGCGACACAGTGTCCTGAAAGTTGGCTACTCGAAACTGCGTCACATACCGCCGCAAAAGCGAGTCCAACGCCAGGAGGTCTTCTTGGGCTTCGGCGCGGGCAATGGCTTTGAGCAGGCGAGGGTTATAGTAAGGACGGCTATCCGAAAAAAGATGAGGGAAGGTAAGGGGGGGAGGTGTGATTACTTCTCCTTCGACGGGGCGCAAGTAAGTGCCGGCCAGAGAACGAAGGCGAGGTTGCCCCCACACCGCCAGCCCCAAAAACCCTACCCCAAACCCAACTATCCCCCCAAAGAAACGCATAAGCTACCTTAGGCAAAAATACGCGCCTGGGCTTCATGAGCGGGGCGAAAGCGTTAGCTCGGGCGGCACCTGAGGCGTAGTGAGGGGAACCTGCTCCATCGTCAGGGCCACCGCATCCAAACCGTAGGCTTTCTCGACGGGCAAGGAAAGCTTGTCCAGGAGCTGGTAAATCTGCAGGGCCAGCCTTTCCCGGGGCGAAAAGCGCGTGTCGAAGTTGATAATCCGCCGTACAAACAAAAACCGAAAATCTCCTGGCTGGTGGTGCTTGCGCAGCGCGGGGTATGGGCTCAAAATGTCTATTTCACCTTTTTGGGTCAGGTGCTGGACCACCTGTCGTAGCAGGAGATTTAGTCGGGGTTGCAGCTTAAAGCCTACATAGAAGTCTACCCGATACACCGTGCCGTGCACGTAAGGATGGACGCGGTACGTGGCTTCGTAGGGGTCTTCGCTCACCGCCACATGCACAAACCAGTAGGTGCGAGCCCGTTTAGGTTGGCGATTGATTAATACGTACATGAGCCGGTGTTCGATTTTTTCGGGTTGAGGGCTGGTGGTCAGGCAAACGAGGTGCGTAGCGAAGTAGGGCAGGAGCTCTTCTTGACTCAGGTCTTGTAGGCGTTCGATGTAAGGGCCAATGTCTACGGCATCGCTAAACTGCTTTTTGACCTGTTCGCCCCATCTCCACAGCGCCATCAGCAAGGCTATTCCTCCGCCTAAGGCGAGGGCTATCCATCCCCCTTCCACGAACTTATGTAGGTTGGAGGCCAGAAAGACGCTTTCGATAGGGAGGTACACCACCGGCAAGAGAAAAGCGAGCCCACGCCACTGGGGCACCCGAAACCAAAAAAATAGGCTTACGAGGATCGTCGTCGCGAGTAGAACGATGTTGATAGATAGGCCATAGGCGGCTTCCATGGCGCTGGAGCGCCGCATTGTCACTACAATCAGGAGGACAAAAGCCAGCAAAAGCCAGTTGATGAAGGGTACGTACATTTGGGAGCGGGTGCGGGCGGGGTATCGCACTTCCAATCGGGGCCATACCCCTAAACGGCTGGCTTCGCTGAAAATCGTGAAGGCGCTGGTAATCAGGGATTGGCTGGCAATGACCGTAGCCAGGGTCGCTATTCCGACCCCTGCCAAGAGCCAATAACCAGGCAGAATGAGGAAAAAGGGCTTTTCTGCTTCACTCAAGACCAGGCCGTTACGGTGCACCAGCACCCAGGCCCCCTGGCCAAAGTAGTTCAGGAGCAAGGCCAGTTTTACAAACGCCCAGGCCAACCGCACCGGCCGGCGCCCCACATGCCCCATGTCTGCATAAAAAGCCTCTACCCCCGTGATGCTAAGGAAGACCATTCCCAAAGCCAGGAAGCCCTCTTTGGGATGCAGACGGAAGAGGTTTATGGCATGCTGAGGGTTGAGCGCGGCCAGCACCTCCGGCGTCTGAAACAGCCACCAACCTCCTGCGACCGCCAGAAAAGTGAACCACAACAGCATGATAGGCCCAAAAGCCTTACCTATCCATTCTGTGCCAAACTGTTGAATCAGAAAAAGGCTCACCAGAATCACTACTACAATGGGCACGGTGGGCAGCCCCGGAAAGTGTAACACAAGCCCTTCTATGGCCGAAGTGACCGAAATCGCAGGCGTAAAGATCGAGTCGGCCAGGGTCATAGCCGCCCCTACTATCACCAGCGGCACTATCCAGGGGGCAAACCGCCTGAGCAGCACATAAAGAGCAAAAATCCCGCCTTCCCCTCGGTTGTCGGCGCGCATCACCAGCAAAGTGTACTTGATCGTTACGAAAAGCGTGAGAGTCCAGAAAATCAGCGACAGGCCGCCCAGTACCAGCACCGAATCAATGGGCTTGCCCCGAAAAAGAGCATCCAACACATAAAGGGGAGACGTGCCAATGTCGCCAAAGACGATACCCAGGGCGATCAGCACCCGCTTGCCTAACGAAGGAGAGCCCGACTGCATATCGTCAGTCTGGTTGGGACGCGCTAAGCTGCATACACTCTACATCTTCGGCCCAGAAAGTCGCCCAAGTGATCCGCTTTTTCTGGGATGTCGGTGCCGGATCAACGATCAAGTAGAGGTATTGTCGGGGTCGTGTGGTGGCTACGTAATGGAGGTTTACGTTTTCTACCACCATCTGGGCGAAATACTGGTTGTACAGGTTTTTGAGCGAGCGGTCGGAGGTTTGGGAGTTGACTTGGAGGGGCAGCCCCAGGATGGAGAGGGGCAGCTCCGGGGGCAGTGCCTGGGTAAAGGCGGCTTGGAGGTCTTCGGGCAGCTGGTGGGGTTCGATCGGGGTCCAACGAGGGCCGGTCCATCGGGCTTCTAAAAGGTCCCAGTTCACGAAAGGCAGGATAACCGCTTGCCAAGCCAGCCCTTTGGCCTTATGGATGGTCAGGACGGGGTAATAGCCAGGCTGTGGGGGCATCTCTACCGGTATGTAGCGGCCTTTTTCCTCCCACCACCGTAGCAGCGCCTCGGCGTCGTAGTAGGGATACTCCTGAAGCAAAGCATACAAGCGTGACAGGAAAAAGTCCCAGAAGACCGTTTCGGTTTTTCTGGGGGTTTTTTGCCAGCTATCGGCCAGCTTTGCCCATGCTTGCCATTTTTGGAGGGCATCTATGTTGGCGGCCGTCAGGGCCTCTCTCAAAGCGCTGATCTCTTGGGCAAAGTTCTCCAGGTTTCCTGTTTCCACGGCCAGGAAGTGTCTGGTCACTGGTGAGGGTTGGTCTGCCTCAGCTAAGGCCCGCCAGGTGGCCTCCAGAGAAGCACAGCTCCCTAACGGCTGCTCCCGAATCTGTAAAGGCTCCTCCGGCAAAAGCGCCATAAGGCGCTCAATATCCCTATTGGCTCGCACCAGGAAAGCCGTCTCTTCAGGAGGAATATTTTTCTTCCTTAGCTCCTGGAGGATCTCCTTCAGTTTTTCGGCTCTTTCGCTATCAGCTTTAGTCTCGTCCTTCAGCCGGTGTACTTCTACCTCGGGGGTAGCGGACCCTGATGAGGCCGCTTTCTGCACAAATCGATCCGGGTTGTAAAGTTCTTTCAGTTTCTCGAGGGCTTGCTTTTGGTGTTCATGCTTTGAGTTAACCTCACTGCTTAGGAAGTAGTGCAATCGGGCGTACAACCCGTTGTTGAATTCTACAATTCTTGGCTGGCTGCGGTAGTTTGTGTCGAGGGTTTCGGTGTGAGCCGCGCGCTGCCAGAAATCCAAGAGCTTGCGGTAATCGGCACCTCGCCAGGCGTAGATAGACTGCTTAGGGTCTCCAATAAGGGTTACGGAGGGGTGGGCCTGCTGGCTGAGGAGCTCTTCGATAAGGGGGGTGAGAATGGCCCACTGCTGAGGAGAAGTGTCTTGCGCTTCGTCTACGAAGAGGCGCTGGTATAGAAGCTCACTGGCCTCCAGCAGTTGCGGCTGGTGATGGGCTATGAGTAAGACAAGGTCGTTGAGGTCGGCTAAAAATAAGCGTTGGGCAGTTTGGCGGTAAACCTGCAGGGCTTTCTCTATGTGAGGCAGGAGCTTTTCCTCGATGGGGTCCGAAGAGAGGGCTTTCTGCCAGGGTTCGAGTTGGGCGAGCTTAGCTCGGAGGTGGGGGAGTTGGGCTTTGAGACGGTTGCGGAGGAAGCCATGGCGAAGGAAAGTGAGCACGTATCTGCGCAAAAAGCGGTCTGGTGCCAGCCGACGGGCTTTTTGGGCCGCTTCGGCTCGAAGCTGTTGCCGTAGCGCTTGTAGGAAAGCGGGTTGTTTCACTTGAGCTAAAAGCTGCGCCGTAATCCGGTAAGACACTTCAATAGTCTCTTCGTCCTGGACGATAAGGTTGCCGTGGGTGGAGAAGCCCAGGATAGGGGCCAGTAAGGTGTACCATTCCCGCACAAGCGCGTCGATAGTGCTGGTGGTGAGGTGTATTTCGCCCAGGAGCAGGCGCCGCAGGGTGTGGGGATTGCTTTGGGCGGCTACCTGCAGAATGCGCTGACGCAGTTCTCCGGCGGCATTTCGAGTAAAGGTAATGGCCAAGACGCCTGGCGGAGAAGAGCCGCTTACTTCGCTTACGACCAGCTCAGCAAGCCGCTGAGTTTTGCCGGACCCCGCAGAAGCCAGGATGACGCGCAGCGGCTGTTTGGTCTGCCCGGCGCTAAGGGCGCTCATAGGTGAGGTTTGAGCTTAGCGAAAACTTCTTCGGGGGTATGGGGCTTGTAGCCCAGTGCGCGAGCTTTCTCAATGGAGAGAGGGCTATAAGGTGGGCGAGGCGCTGGCTGCACGAAGTCTTCTCGAGTGAGGGGTTGGATAGAGTCGGTGGGGAGGCCCCAGGTCGCTGCGACCTTCTGTCCAAAGGAGTAAGGCGTCTCGATGGTAGGCCCGGCGAGGTGGTAGAGGCCCTGGGCCTGTTCGGTAGCCAAGAGGAGGAGTCCGTGGGCTAAGTCCGCAGCCCAAGTGGGGGTGCGCACCTGATCGGTGAAAAGGGCTATCGTTCGGCCGGTTTTGAGCTGATGGAGTACCCGTAGTAGGATGTTGTCACGTGGGGCGGTGGGGGCCCAGCCGTACACCAGGGCCGTGCGAGCGATAGCCCAAGGTCCTGGGTAGGTGCGCACCCACGCTTCGGCGGCCAGTTTGCTGGCGCCGTACACCGAAAGCGGGGCTTCGTAATCCCCCTCCACGTAAGGGCGGGGGATAACCGGGAAGCCATCATACACAAAGTCGGTCGAGACCAGCACAAAGTGGGTTTGGGGCCGTTTTTCGGCCAGGACCTCGACGAAGTGTCGGGTAGGGGTGACGTTGTGTAGCCAGCACAGCTCGGGGTGTTCTTGGCAGGCGTCTACAAGCGTCATGGCTGCACTGTGAATGACTACATCCGGTTCGGCCCATTGGATGAGCTTTTCCACCTCAGCTCGCTGGGTAAGGTCTGCAACCCTGTAAGGATGACCTAAGCTGGGGTCTTCGCCGCGGCTGGTGAGCCAGAGCAAGACCGGAGCCGACGAAGTGGCTATATGATAACCCACCAGTCCGCGAGATCCAGTGACCAAAATGCGCATGATTCAAAGGTAGAGAAACTTGCGGGGGCCTGCGCTATTAGCCGATGCGAAAATCCGTTTCTTGGCGGGGTGAGAGGTCTTTTTCTACTTCTACTTGGGTCACGTGGGCGGCGGGAGAGCCGCGATGGGCCCACTTCAGGAAGAGTTCCAGCTTTTCGGGGTGGCCTTCGACTTCGATCAGGACGGTACCGTCGGGTTCGTTGCGGGCAAAGCCCCCCAACCCTAAGCTATGAGCGGTCATTTGGGCGTATTTGCGGAAAAAGACCCCTTGCACCTTTCCGTGGACGCGTAGGCGCCAGCGGGCTTTCTCCATCTAACTAATTGAGCCTTTCGAAGATGCCGGCAATGCCTTGTCCTCCGCCTACGCAGGCGGTAACCAGCCCGTATTTTTGACCTCGTCGGCGCAGTTCGTTGAGGATCTGGACGGTGAGTTTAGCGCCGGTGCACCCCAAAGGATGGCCTAAGGCGATGGCGCCTCCGTTCACGTTGAGCTTATCCAGGGGCAGCTCCGCCAGCTTGATAACGGCCAAGGACTGCGCGGCAAAGGCCTCATTCAGCTCGATCAGGTCTATGTCGGCCAGGGAGAGGCCGGCGCGCTGCAAGGCTTTAGGTATAGCTTCGACGGGGCCTATGCCCATGAGGTGGGGTTCGACGCCGGCCACCGCATAGCCCCTAAGTACGGCCAGGGGGGTAAGGTTATGGCGCTTGAGGAAACTTTCGCTTACCACCAGCACAAAAGCGGCCCCATCCGAGGTTTGGGAAGAGTTGCCCGCGGTTACTTGGCCGTTGGCGGAAAAGACCGGCTTGAGTTTAGCCAGCGCTTCGAGGTTGGTATCGGCTCGGGGGCCTTCGTCCGTATCGTGGATGTACTCGCGGCTAACTTTCTTGCCGTCCTGGACTTCTACCAGTTGGACCTTGAGGGGTACGATTTCGTCTTTGAACTTGCCGGCGGCGAGGGCAGCCAGGGCATTTTGGTGTGAGCGCAAAGCAAAAGCGTCGGCTTCTTCTCGGGTGATGCCGTATTTTTTGGCGACCTCTTCGGCGGTCATGCCCATGTTGTAGTACCATTCGGGGGCATGGAGGGCATACTCATAGTTGGGTACGATTTTGAAGCCGCCCATGGGCACCAGCGACATGGTTTCGGTGCCGCCAGCCAAGATAGCGTCGGCGTGACCGGTGCGGATTTTAGCCACGGCCATGGCGATAGCTTCCAGCCCAGAAGCGCAGTAGCGATTGATGGTGGTGGCCGGTACTTCTTTGCCCAGGGCGCGCAGCGCAATGTATCGGGCCATGTTGAGGCCTTGTTCGGCTTCAGGGATGGCGTTGCCGCAAATCAGGTCGTCTATTTCCTTGGAAAAGTCAATCTGGGGCAGCTCAGCTTTGATGCGTTCGATGGTGGCGACGGCCAGGTCGTCTGGGCGGACGGTGCGCAGGCGCCCGCGAGGGGCTTTTCCTACGGCGGTTCGATACCCTGCAACCAGGTAAGCTTCTTGCATACAGCAAAGATACAGCTAAGGGCGGGCCAGCAAAGTACCTTCCGAGGAGAGGGTTTCATTGAGGGAGAAGCGTTCGCCGTCGGGTAGCACCTCCAAGCGCAGCACCCCAATCAGGGTGTATTTGATAAGGATTTTGCGGGCTTTCCACCCTTCGCGAGGGCCGAGGATCGTTCGAAAGGTGGCCTCATCGATCGAGGTGTGCTGCTGAAGGTAAGTCAGCAAGCGAGCTTCAGCCTGGCGATAAAAGACATGCTGGGGGTGTTTTTCTGCGCGCCAGAGGGCCTCTAAGAAGGCCCCTGCAAGACGGCTTTTATCATGGACCCGCACATACGCACGCCGAGAGCCGTCCTCCTCTCTCACAAAAAAGGGGCGTTTGTCTGGCTGGGCTGGTACCTGCACCTCCAGGATGAGCCTGTCCTCCCAAGGGTGAACCTGGCTGGTGAAGAGGGGCGTAGGCTCCATGTAGCGGCGAGCGGCCAGGTCGATCATATAGTATTCTTGCTCGGGGTCTACACCGCAGATTCGACCGTTGTCTTTCACGCCGATGAGGAGGCTCCCCCCTTCTGTGTTGGCGAAGGCGGATAGGGTACGAGCGATTTTGCGGGCGCTTTCGATGCGCTGCTTGAAGTCAAGCTGAAGCCCTTCTCCAGCGGCGATGCGAGCCAGGAGAGGAGCCGCGTCCCACCCCGCCATACCTCCTCCAAAGTACGCTTTTTTGGGCAAATAGCTGGTATGTTTGCACCATGTCTCGTTTAGCAGACCAAGTCATCCTGGTGACGGGCGGTACCCGGGGCATCGGTCGTGCGATTGTAGAGCGACTTGTACAGGAGGGGGCGAAAGTGGCCTTTACTTACCGCGGTTCTCGAGACTTGGCTGAAAGCCTTGTAGCTACAGCCCCAGACCGATTGCAGGCTTTCCAGGCTGAGGTAACCGATGCCGCGCAGGCAGAGGCTATCGTGGCTGGCCTTCTCAAAACCTGGGGGCGCATAGACGGCCTGGTCAACAACGCCGGCATCACCCAAGATAACCTGCTTCTGCGGATGAGCGAAGCCCAGTGGGAAGCCGTGATCGCCACCAACCTCAAAGGCCCTTTTCTGTACACCAAAGCTGTCCTCAAACCTATGCTTGCCCAGCGGCGAGGTAGTATCGTCAACATCAGTTCGGTGGTGGGTCTGCAAGGTAACCCCGGCCAAGCCAACTACGCCGCTTCTAAGGCCGGACTGATTGGGTTTAGCCAGTCGGTGGCTAAGGAAGTTGGTTCTCGGAATATCCGGGTCAATGTGGTGGCGCCGGGTTTCATTCGTACCGACATGACGGCGGACCTGCCAGCCGAAGAGTGGAAAAAACGGATCGCCCTGGGGCGGCTGGGAGAACCCATCGAAGTAGCCAGCCTGTGTGCCTTTCTGCTGTCTGACGAGGCTTCCTATATCACGGGGCAAGTATTTGTGGTGGATGGGGGGCTCTTGTAAAAGGCCGGCCTATCCAGACCTCCTCAGTGGGGGAGAGCGGGTGTCGCTTCCAACGTAGACGGGGCCAGGTAGGGGCCCAGACCGCTTCTTGCGGGGGCGGTAAAGCGGCCGCTGCGCAAACCAAAATATGCACTTCGTCGTACCACCCCGCCGCTAAGAACTGCTGGAGTAGGCGGCTACCTCCTTCTACCAGGAGGGAGCCTACGCGATAGTCTCGGTACAGCGTTTGAAGGAAAGGCCAGGTAATCTTTTCGAGCGGTATCGCGAGGAACCGGTCGGGGAGGGTGGGGTGGCCGCGGCGGGGGTCATAAAACACGATGGGCTGGGGTGACACGCCGGGCCAAAAACGGGCGGTGAGGCTTGGCCTATCCAGCAGCCAGGTCCGGTAGCCTACCGCAAGGTGGCTATGTCGGGTGCGCAGGCGATGGCCCCATACCCGGCCCCAAAACCCAGAGATAGGCCATTGACCTTGGGTGCGGTGGCCGATAACCCCTCCGGCAGGGGAACCAGGGGTTTGAGCCCATTTGAGGGTAATGTAAGGACGTTCATCGAGTACGTTGACCCAGAAGTGGCGGATAAGGTTGCGGAAGGGGCGAGGGTTGGGGGCCAAGATTACTTCGACACCGGCGGCCCACAGGGCTTGAAGGCCCGCGCCTCTTACAGCGGGGTTGGGGTCGAGCGTACCGACAACTACCCGGCGAAGGCCCGCTTCAAGCAGAGCCGGCACACAGGGGGGCGTCTTTTTGCCTGTGTGGCAGCACGGCTCCAACGTAACGTACAGAGTGGCCTGAGGCAAGAGATCGGGCGCCTTTACGGCGTGGAGGGCTACGATTTCTGCGTGCGGCCCGCCAAAGACTGCATGATACCCCTCTCCCAAAACCTGTTCGCCCGCGGCGATGATGGCACCCACGGGGGGGTTGGGTTCTACGGTGGGGGGGGCAGCCCGCCTGGCCAACTCCAGCGCCCGATCAAGGTACAGGGCATCCCACTGCGTCAGCACCGCCCTTTTATCGTACGTTTAGGCGCCCCTCGTAAATGTCTTTGCCCTGGCGGTATAAGTAGCAAAAAGCCCGGTTTTTGGCATCCCAGACAGGTGGGCTAAGCAGCTCTTTACAGAGGGTATCGGGGATGGGTTGGTCGTTCAAGACGGCATACCACCCATCTCGGCGCCGAGCAAAAAACAGGAGGGCCTTCCCATCGGGCGAGAACGTAAGATGCTGGACAAAGTCGTACTGATCGCTTTCGGTATCGTTCCAGACGACGCCGGCCCAGACGCCCTTTTTTCGGGCTACGTATGCCAAGTGCTGGCCCGAAGGAGCCCAGGTGAGGTGCTCTACGGCCGAGTAAAGTTTGCCTATCTTGCCATCCCACAGAACCGCTTGTCCTTCAGAGCCTTTGCGCACGATAGCGGCATAACTATCTCCCTGGCCGCTGAAACGAAGGATCGCCTCGAAAGGCCCCGCTTCAGGTGCTCCATTTACGAAGATATGGTGGCGTCCTTGTAGCACGACGGGGTAGATGACAGCGGGCTTGGTGCGAGTGATAAAGGGCCGCTCCGCGCGTTCATAAGGTCCGAGCCGTTTCTTCTGCACGCCGACAAACTGCTGGTCCTTTTCCCGCACCAGATACGCTACGAATCGGCTGTCCGGCGAAAGGGTTACCCCACTGATGCCTTCGCCCAGGGCAAGCGTCTCGTGGTCCCAGGTAATGCCGATTTGTGGGCCTTTCTGCACCAGGTAGATTAGGTGGTGGCTGTCTCCTGTAAACTGCACATCCGACACCAAATCGAAAGGATCACCCCACTTATCCCCTTCTCTGAGGTGGAGTTTGCGATTCTTGAGGGTTACGTAGACCATCCTTTGCCCATCCGGAGAAAAGGTAAGTTGGTCCAGGTAAGGGCTGGGTTCACTATAGGTGTTTTTTAGGTGGTCTGAAATAACCCATCGGTTTTTTTCTACCTGCACGATGAAAAAAAGATCATTCTCGGTATTGGGCCGGAAGGTCAGGTTGGTGACTTGGGAGAAGGGGCCCATGCCGATGTTATTCAGGAAGACGAAAAGATCTTCGCCTTTGCGGCCAATGTAAGCGAGGTGCCGGTGATTAGGCGAGAGAATGAGGCTGGCTACTTCTTCAAGGGGACGGCCTTCTTCGCCGTTGAGGTATACGCGATAGGACCCTTGTAAACGGTGCTTGAGGGCGATAACCTCTCCTGTGGGGCTAACCACCCAGGTTAGCACTTCCTCGAAGCGGTGCTCAGGCCGCCCTTTGCTGACAAGGAGGTACTCTCTTTCTCCATACTCTAAGAAGGCATACCAGTTTACCTTGCCTTCATGGGCAAAGATTTCAGCTTTTCTTACGATATCTTTTTCTGTACGCAGTGAAAAGAGCTTGAGGGAATGGAAATCTACGGCTACAGGAGGGAAATGGCCTCCTGAGGGAAAAGAAGGGGTTTTGAGGGGGATCGATACTCCACTGGAACTGGTGGAAGCCGAAGAAAAGGTAGAGGGGGGCGGGGGGGGCGTAGAAGGAGCCGCCATGCTTGGCGGCGCAGGCGAGGAAGTAGGTGACTCGACCGGAGAGGGGGCCGGCGGTGGGGTCGGAGGCGGCGGAGGAGGAGGGGGCGGAACAAAAGCTCGCTCTTGAAGTGTCTTTTTCTGCGCAGTAATCTCAATCTGGACGAGGCTTCGTACGACTTTATCGGTGCCGCCCATTTCCTGGGCTTTCTTGATAAGGAAAACGAGTCGGTCGTCTGAGATGCGCCCGCCCTCGACCAGCACTCGGATAAGGGGCTGAAGACTCTGGGGGAATCGGGCTTTGCCGGCCACGATCTGAGTCTCCAGCTCGATAAGGGCTTCGATGTGAGCGGCGGTGAGGTGGACCTCCTGACCGCGTTGGAGGAGCAAGCGTTTAGCGCCTTCGTCCAGGCGGTTAGCGCGAAGAAGGGCCTGGATTAGCGGTACCAGGTATTCTGCGCCAAAGCTACCTGGAGCGGCCTTGCGCAAGGCTCTTTCCGCTTCGATCAGCGCCGAAAGCACCTCGGTGGGAAGGCCTTCTTCCTGTGCAAGCTGCTCCAGAAAAGGCCCCTCTTCCTCCGAAAGGGCCCCTTTTTGGATGAAGCTACGCACCAGATAAGCCAAAGCTTCGATGGGGGTAGTGCCTTTCTGGCGCATGCGCAGGTACTCTTGCAGGCCCTGGCTCACGGGGTCAGTCAGACGCGCTTCGCGAGCTAAGTCTATCAGATAGGCCACCTCTACAGCGGGCAGGCCTTGTTTGTCCAGCAGGCGTAAAAGCTCCCAGTAACTTTGAAGCGCTATGGTCAGACTTTTTTGCTGAGGGGCCGCTAAAAGGCTTAGGAGCGGCGAGAGCGCTTCGGAGGGAAGCTTGAGCGCTTCGGCCTGCGTGGCCAGCCAGGGGAAGAGCGCAGCCGGTTCGCTCAGGCCCTCCACCGCCCGCAAAAGGCGCACCATGTACCGCAGAGCCGGCACCCGAGGCACCTGTACCAGCACTTGCACCAAATCCACGGGCACCCCCAAGTATTGCGCTACTTCAAGGAGGAAGGGCATGTGCCGAGAAGCTTCCTCCTTGAGGGTGCCCACGAGCTGCCCCAAAGCTTCGATGCGTTTGGAGACATCGGGATGGCCTTGGACCAAACGCGTTTCTACCAGCGCCCGCAGGATGGCTTCCGAGCAGCCTAAGGTGTCCGCATTTTGCCGTAGAAAGGCCCAATCCTCGGCCGATATATCCGGGGTCTGCACCATTTCTTGGATGAGGGGCCAAAGCAGCTCTATTTCCATACGCTCAGCTCAGTAGAGATTAAACTCGATCCATCGGGCTTGGAAAATCTCGGGCAGATTAGCGTGCGATGCTTGGAAAAAACCAAGGGAAGCGGCGTGACTCTGCAGTTTCTTTATCCACTTTTGGAAGAGTGGCTCAGGTTCGGGCAGGGTAACCACTTCATAGTCAGTGAGATGGGCGGCTTGAGCGGCCAAGGTGAGGGCGGCTTCGAGCCCACCTAAGGTGTCTACCAGGCCGTGGGTGAGGGCATCTTGGCCAGACCAGACACGCCCCTGGGCTATGCTATGCACCGCCTCACGAGAAGGGTACCGCCGCCCTTCTTTCACCACCTGGAGAAACTCCTCATAAATGTGGTCGATCTCCGCTTGCAGGCGATCCGTTTCCTGCGGGGTAGCCTCCCTATACGGGCTCAGGAAGTCAGCGTATTGGCCCCCCACCCGAATACGATCGGTCGTTAGTGATAGCTCCTTCTCTAAAAGGCCTTTCACCTCAAAGAGAAGCCCTATTACTCCAATCGAACCCGTAATGGTCGTGGGTTCAGCTACAATCTTGTCCGCCAACGCGGAAATGTAATACCCCCCTGACGCGGCTACCCCCCCCATAGACACGATAACCGGTTTTTTCGTCCGGAGTTCTTTCACGGCGCGAGCGATCTTGTCGGAATCCAGTACAGCTCCCCCTGGGCTATGGACCCGCAGTACGACAGCTTTGATTTTTTCTTCCTCCAGGGCTTTTCGCAGAAGGGGCACCAGTTCCTCGGCCTGGAGGTCGCTGTTGGGTCCGATTTCGCCCTCCGCGTACAGCAGAGCAATCTGGGTGTTGGAGGAAGCTTTTTCCGGCTTAGCTAAGGCCTGGGCTGGCACGAACTCTGGCTCCTCTTTGCCTTCAGGAATGAAGCGGCGTACCCACACCTGCCACGGAAGAAGCATATCTACCAGGCGCTTTTCGTGGGCCTGCTGGGCTGAAAAGAAAATGTACCGGTCCGGCCAAGCGCGCAAACTTTCTGCGGTCATACCCCGCTGCCGCGCAATCGAGTCTATCCAGTTAGCCCACACATCCTCCAGTAAGGCAGTGATTTGGGTGCGGTTGTCGGGGGAATAGCTGGTTTCGGTAAAGTTTTCGGCGGCCGACTTGTAGGCGCCTGTGCGGAAGAGGCGGGGTTTGACGCCCCACTTTTCCAGAAAGCGCCGGAAGAACACCCCTTCGGCCACAAGGCCATTCCATTCCACCGCCGCTCCCGAGCCAGGATACAAGATGACCGTATCGGCGTAGCTGGCCAAGTAATAAGTCAGTTCCGTAAAGTAGTCGCCGTAGGCGTAGATAGGTTTGCCGGTTTTTTGCTTGTAGGCCAGGAGCCATCGGCCGATTTGCTGAACCTGGGCGGGACGAGCCGATAAGTCGCCCAGCCGGAGGACTATGCCCTTGATGTCAGATTTTTTTTGGGCCGCCCAAAGGGCCCGACGAATCTCTTCGAGGGTAGGGGTTTTTTCTTCGGGTGCACCGAAAAGCCACCGCTGCCAGGAAAGTGAAGGCCAATCGGAGGTCTCGCTTTCTTTTAGCTCGCCCGAGAGGCTCAGTAGGAGCCAACCGGTTTTAGGCGTAGAGGGCTTTTCGCCGGAGCGGCTGGCTAAAATACCCCCTGCCGTGGTCAGCGCCCCTACCAGCAGGAGGCCCCCAATAATCATGGCCAGCAGAAAGGCTAAGGTGAAAGCGAGGAGCGTGCGGAGGAAGCGCCACATGTCACAAAGTTAGCTGGTTTGGGGAAAGTCAGGAAAAAGGCGCATGCAGGATGGGGAAGCGGGCGGCGCTGCGGGGGTCTACGTCGTGCCCATCTACGTGAAAAGCTGGGGCACACCGCTCGCGCTTCCATTGGCTGGCGTGAAAAAAACGCAGAAACTTCTCAGCCCATTCTAAGGGTAGGTTTTTTTCTTGAAGCCATGCCCGAAGCTGCGCTGGGGAAGCTCCCTGACGTACGAAGGCGATTTCCAGCTCATTCAGGACGGGATAAGGGAAAAGGTCTTCTTCGTCGGTTTGGGGTTCGGGGCGCAGTTCGGCGGTGGGGGCGGCCAAGGCTATCTCACGCAAAGTAGGCCATCCGAAGTGTTCGGCCGCCCAAAGGGCCCAGGCTTTCAGATCGGCTTTGGCCAGGCCGCCCAAAGGGGCCAGCCCTCCCGCCGTGTCGCCGTCCATGGTGCTGTACCCTACAATGAGTTCACTGCGGTTGCTGGTGGTCAGCAGAAGGGCCCCCAACAGGTTAGCTACCATCCAAAGGCCAGGGACTCGTACCCGCGCTTGGAGGTTTTGCCGGGCAATATCGTGCTTTTCCCAGGAGAGCGGTTCCCCTAACCACGCCGCTACCTGTGCCTCGTAGGCTTCTACAAGGGGCTGCAGGTCCCACCGATGAAATGCCAAGCCTACTTCCTCAGCCAGACGCTGGGCACGTAAGAAGGTCTCGGGGCTACTCTGGGCCGTCGCCTGGTAGAACGTATACACCTGAGGTTGGAAGGAGGCCGGTAGGTAAGCGAGGCGCTTCTGGTAGAGGTCGGATGGAAGGCGTTCCCGCGCCCATTTCAGGGCCAGGTGGGCCAGGATAGCACAAGCCGCCGAATCAAGCCCCCCCGACAGGGACACCACAAACCCCCGACTGCGCGACTTCCAGAGGTAGTCCCACAGGCCCATCGCCAGGGCCTCGGTGAGCTCTAGCCAAGGATTGGAGGGTTGTACAGCGACCAGACGCGAAGAAGGAACAAACGTAGGTTTTGGGGGTTTGGCGGAGTTCCTTCTCTTTAGCGGAATAGGCCGTACAGGGGAAGGGGCATGATTGCGCTGGGCGCTGCGCCGCAGGTCTTCTTCGGCGAGGGTGGCGCGCACCCACGTGCCTTCTCCGTACCCGAAAAGCGGCGCGGAAGCTAAGATTTCTCCTTCGTAGGCAATCACCGCTTCCCCGTCATAAAGGAGCTTGCCGGCTTCGTTGCCCAGCAGGTTGGCGTAAGCATAGACGCAGTGGTAACGGTAACTGCTCTCCGTGATGAGGCGAAAGCGGCGAGTCCTTTTGCCCATCTCATAAGGCGAGGCATTCAGGCTCAACGCGATGTGGGCGAAAGTCTTTTCCAGGGGGCGGCCCGGCTGCCAGGCGTCCTCACAGATTTCAATCGTCAGGTAAAAGGGCCCCCATTGGAAGGCCAGCCCGTGTCCTGCGGGCGCGCCGCTACGAGGTTCAAAGAAAGGTTCAGGGGGAGCCGGCCGAAACCACCGCGGCTCGTAAAAGACCCCTTCATGGGGCAGCGTGCGTTTGAGCTCAAAACCCCATATTTGGCCTTCTCCAATCAGGGCCGCGGCGTTGTAGAGGGCGTTTTCTACTGCCAGCGGAAGTCCCACCACCGCATACAACCCCTGTGTATAAGGCAGAAGGGCCTGGAGACTTTCCCACGCCGCTTCGGCCACCCAACTATGCCAAAAAAAATCCCCACACTCGTACCCCGACAGGCACAATTCGGGAAAAACCATCCAATCTACGCCAGCTTCTTGTGCTTCTTTCAGAAGCCCGATGATCCGTTCGGCGTTGCCCGTAAAGTCAAGCGGTGTAGTGCGCAGCGAGGCGGCGGCTATTTGCACCATGCCTCTCGGGCAAACAAAAATACTTGCTTCATTCGATGCGGTCGCCCAGGAAGCTGGCCCCACTGACGACGGTCTGGTTTCGCCAGGGAAGGCCGGTGTTCTGCTCGATCCAGATGGTTTGTTGGATCCCTTCCGTCTGGATCGCTACCCGCCAACAAAGTCTTTCTTGTCCTGCTACGAGGATTTTCTCTTCGCCCTCTACGGTGATGCGGGCTTCGGTGAACTTTTGCTGCTGGAGGGAAAAGAGCGGGATTTTGGCGCTATAGCCTACCTGAAGGGGTAAACTGGCCAGGTAGTACCGCAGCGCGCCACTGAAGGGGTAAAGGGGTTTCCCTTCAAGCGCTGCTTCAATAGGTAGGTTCTGCCCCATGGCCCGCAGGCTTCCCTCGACTTTGTCATTCTTTCGCTGGAGGGTCACTTCGGCCCCTTGCTGAAGGCGGTGGTAGCGCTCCATCTGGCCCTGCGTATCGATGAAGGTAGTATCGGCCGTGCGCAGAGCCGGTAGATCGCTCGACTCGATACTCTCCACGAACTGCCAGTTTCCCTGCGGCAGAGGGATCCATTCTTCCACCCCTGTGGCTGAGAAGGGTTTGCTCCGGATCGAGACCTGGTACAACCAGCGGGTCTTGAGGGGCTTCTGGAGGGGCAGGCGCAGGGTGGCGGTAGGAACAGACGCATTTTCTGCTGCAGGGATTTTGACCGTCGCGGGGTCCACCGTGATCTCCTGTAGGCGCCGGGCAATCTTCTCGGGCACTTCGGGCTGGATACGCCCTCCCAGCCTATCCCCCAGAAACTGCTCAATTGCCACGATCATCGCCATGCGGTTCTCGTACTTCTGGAAGCCATGGCCTTCGTCCGGCGCTAAGAGGTACCGAACCGGATACCCTTTGGCGTGCAGGGCCGCCACGATCTGGTCGGATTCCTGTTTTTTTACACGGGGGTCGTTCGCCCCCTGCACGATGAGTAGGGGCACTCGGATGCGATCCACATGGTAGAGCGGGGACTGAGCTTTGAGGCGCTCTTGATCGGCTGGGTCGTCTGGATTTCCCACTCGGTTGTAGAAGAGCTTAATGAGGGGTTTCCAGTAGGGGGGCACGGAACGGATGAGGGTAAGGAGGCTGGAAGGGCCGACGATAGAGACGCCACAAGCGTACAACTCAGGGGTAAAGGTCACCCCGGCCAGCGTAGCGTAGCCTCCGTAAGAGCCGCCCATAATCGCTATACGACGGGGGTCGAAAGTGCCTTCTCGCACAAGCTGCTGGACGGCATCGGTCAGGTCGTGTTGCATGGTACCGGTGCCCCATTGCTTGTTGCCTGCATTGAGGAAGGCTTTGCCGTAGCCAGTCGAGCCGCGGAAGTTGACCTGTAAGACGGCGTAGCCTCGGTTAGCCAGAAACTGCGCAAAAGGATCGTAGCCCCAGTAGTCCCGGTACCAGGGGCCGCCATGCACCAGAAGCACGGCAGGCAAGTTCTTGGGGGGCACGCCCTTGGGTAAGGTGAGGTAGGCGGGAATAGAGGCCCCATCCCGGGCGCGCAGCTGAATCGGGCGCCGCTCCGCTAAGTGCTCGGCGGGCAGCGTAGGATGACTACGCCCAATCTCCTGCAGCGCTTCTTTCTGGGCATCCCACAGAAAAAACTGACCCGGCTCCCGGTCGCTGGTGTAGGCCACAATCGCATACCGTTCGTCGTCGGTGAGGCTACTGACTCCTACTTCTCCGCCAGGCAAGCGCTCCTCCCACTGGCGGAACCACCTTTCCAGCTTCGGGTCAAAAAAGTACCGGCGCTTTTTGTCGTCGGTATAGCTCACGAGGCGCAGTTTGTCGGTGCGCTCATCAAAGACCGCTGCCCCTAAGTCTACCCGATTCTCGGGGTCGCGGTGGATTTCCCGTTCCTGGCCCCTGGCTGGATCAAAGGCTACCAGCCGGGTCTTATCTACGCCTTTATTCGTGATGAGGTAAATCTCCTTGCCCTTGCGGGGCAGGTGGGCAATGCTTGCCGACTCATCCCAGGCTGTTTCGTAGACTTTTTTGAAGGTAAAGCCTTGCCCTTTTCGCTGCACCTGGAGAAGGATCGTCTCGCCTTCGGGGCCAGTTTTGGCCGCAAAACGGATTCGTCCCTCTTCGTCGATACCCCAGCCTAAGATGCCTTCTGTGTTTTGATAGAGCAGCTTGAGCTCGCCGGTGGCCAGGTTCAGTTCGTACAGGTCATGTAGAGAAGGGTCTCGATCATTGAGGCCGATGTAAGCCAAACCTGGCTTGAATTTAGGGAAAGCATAAGCCACAACCCGAATACCTTCCCGGGGTGTGAGGTCCGTGGCCGGAGGTATCTGCCCCGGGGCAGCCTGGCTTACGTGAATGCGGTATAGATGGTAGTTTTCGTCGCCATCCCTATCCAGTACATACAGCAGGTGCTCGCCATCCTGACTCCAGAAGTACTGGGTAATCGGTTGTCTGGAGCTGGCCGTGATGGGAAAGGCCTCTCCCAGCTTGCCGTCCTGGAGGGGTTGAAGCCATACATTGAGCGTACCGTTGTGGGGCTTCAGGAACGAAAGCCAGCGTCCATTGGGGGCCAGCTGGACGTTCGCCATCTCCGGGTCCCCAAAGAAAAGTTCCCGGTCCAATAGAGGGGGCAGCTGGGCTTGCATAAGGCCCCAAAGTAGCAAGAGTGGGCGGATTTTTCGCATAGCAGCAAAAGTACTCAAAAGTTACCGAGGGGCAGTTCGGGGGGTAGAAGGTCTTAGTAGCCTGTAGTTCCAACTGCCTATTGCGACGAGGCCTACAAGCGAGAAGCCAATCCGCCAGCTGTAAGACTCGTGGGGGAGAAACGTCGGGGTCAGCGCCACCAAGACGGTGGGCAGGAGCGGCCCAAGCGGGAAAGCCCCGGGTAGATATCGGCGACCCATCCAGACCGAGAGCGCTACCATGGCCCCATAAGCCGCCAGCGTCGTCCAGGCCGAGGCTTCGTATCCATACCGAGGTATGCCGTAGAGGTTGCCGGCCCAGGTGATAGCGCTTCCTACAGCTGTAATGAGCATCCCTATCGTCGGGTGATCGGTCAGCTTGTACCAGATAGAGGCTTGGACGAGCGAACCCATCAGCAGGTTAGCCCAGAGGAGGATCGGTACTATCGCCAGGGCGGGGTGATAGGCGGGCGGAAAGAGGGGCTTGGGCAAAAGGCCACCCCAAGTGCTGGTCATGAGCGGCTTAGCCCACAAAGACAGCAGAAAAACCCCGGCCAACCCTACCGCATGGAAAAGTATCCAGCTACGTCGGTAGAAGGCAATCTGGTGGGCGTAATCGCCAAGGAGCAGGGGTTCTCCGGCTTGGCGGTAGGCCTGCACGAAAAGAGCCAGCGCCATGGCTATCTTGTAAGCGGCGCTGTAGAGGGCGGTCTGCCTGAGGTCATAACGGGCCAGGAGCACGCGGTCCAGTACGTCGTTGGTGGCGCCAAGCAGGCCTATGCCTGTCAGCGTGAGGCCGTAGGTCAGGAGGAGGCGCGCAGGCAGCGTTTCGGCTTGGCGAGGGGGGGCCCAGGCCAAGGCCCAGCCCAGCCTTAGTAGGGAGGAAGCGAGGTTAGCCCCCAGAATAAAAGAAAGTCCCCACCCTTGCACGCCTACGCCCCACAGGTTGGCCAGCAGGAAGAGCGCTACATGGGAAAGCTGGATCGCGGCAAAGCGAAGAGGCTTTCCGAGGGCCCGCTGGTAAGCCAGCGCGAAGCTGCCCCAGGCATCCACTGTCCATATCGCTATGGTCAGCCAGAGCAGATGGGGGGCTTCGCCGTAGCCCAGGATAGGGGCTATCCACGGTACACCTACTCCAAGGAGAAGCGCCAGCCCTCCGCCCACGTAGCCCGCCAGCCTGAGCGCTTGCCAGAAAGAGCCATTTTGCCCTTTTCTAAAGCGAAAGTAGGCCGTTTCCATGCCCGCGCCGGCGGCAATCAACCCAAACACCATCCACGAATACAACTCCGACATGCGGCCAAAGTCCTCTACGCTCAAGCGGTGGGCATATAGCGGCGTAAGCAGCCAGTTCAGAAGGCGGGCCGTGGCGGTTGTGAGGCCATACACGGCGCCGTGCGCGGTCAGCCGGCGAAGAGACACCCCCGAAGGTACTTAAAACCGCAAGGCCCCCTTTCGGGGGCCAAACCCAGAACCCTCAAAAAAGACCTCTTCTCCTATTTCAGAAGCGGAAGCGGAGGCCGCCCCCCACATCTACCAACGGACGAGGGGTCGAAATGGGCGTGTACAGCGCCGCCTGCGCAAAGGCTTCTACAGGACCTATGGGCAGCAGAAGCCCCCCACCAATGTGCCCCAGAATGTCTACAGTGGTTTCTTGGCCTGTTTGCCGCAGACGGAGGCCTCCTTCGATGTAGGGTGCGAGGCCGCTACCACCTCGTCCGCACGCTCCACTGCCGCAACTCATCGTGTTTAGGTACTGCTGCAAGGCCAATCCCGCCGTGAAGCCGCGGCCCTGATCCAGTCCCGCTGTGATGGCGAGGTTCAGGTAGGGGTTGCCGCCTGCCGCGAAGCGTGCGCTCAGAGCCCGTAGCCCGTCCTTGCTGACCAGAAGGCCGACCGCCTTTTCGCCTGCCGGCTGGGCGAACCCTACCAGGCTCAAGCCCAGCACCAGTCCCGTGATTTTTAGCTCGTAACGCATACGCTACATATACGGCTTGCGGCGGCGGAGAGGTTGCAAAATCGGAAGGAGGAGAACCCTCCAGCCAACTTAGCTGTATCGTAGGAAACCCGCTATTACCTTAGAGATTACCTTTCAAGAATAGAAGGTGCACTTACAGCGGGCTTGGCTCAGCATAGACGGCCACTTCCTGCGTGTGTTGGAAGGGCTGTGGCCAGGCTTGTACCTGTGTCGTGCCCAGAGCCCCACAGGTCAGGTGCACTGGGAACGGGTGCTCGTCCCATGAGTCAGGGTAGGAGGGCGGCCAGCACCTGATCGCGGGTCAGGCCGCCCAAGGTGCCAGAAGAGAGCAAGGCGACGACGCCCTTGCGGCGGCGTTGGAGCTCGTGCTTGAGCGCTTCGAGCAGCCCTTCGGGGTGGGTGAACCACCGGAAGCCCTTTCCCAGCGCCGATTGCAAAGCTTCGAGGTGGCCGCCTTTTTGCTTCAGAAGGGCCGGCTCAACAAAGAGCCATTTTTCCTGGGCTTGCCGCAATGCATGGCGATACTGCGCCGCAAAAGCCGGCAGCAGGCTACTGTAAGTATGTAGCTCCAGAACCGCTACGAGGGGCAGCCCTGGAAAAGCCTCTCTCAACGCCGCTATGGTCGCTTCGACTTTGCTGGGGGCATGCGCAAAGTCTCGAACCACGACGTGGGTTGGGTCTTCGTACCAGATCTCCTGACGCAGGGCCGGCAGGGTTAGCGTAGCCGCTACCTCAGCAAAGGCGGAAGAGTCCACGAGCATCTCTTCCAGCACGCGCCACACGGCTGAGAGGTTGAGGAGGTTGTGTCGGCCCCAGAAGCGCAGGGGCACCGTGCGTCGTCCTACTTTGACGAACCATGTGCGACCTCTGTGGAAGTAAGGGAGGGCTTCGTAGGGATAGAGGTAGTGCCAACCGGCTCGGAGCGTCTTTTCGACGAGGGCTTTCACCAGCGGGTCCGTCGCATTGTAGAAGCAAGCGCCTCCTTTGGGCAGGGTATGCAGGAGGTGCAAGAAAGCTTCTTGGTAACTTTCGGGAGAGGGGTATATGTTGGCGTGGTCCCAGGCTATGCCGGTGAGGATGAGCCAGTGGGGTTGGTATACGGCGGCCTTAGGCTGGGGATTCCAGGCCGAAGCCGGGTATTCGTCGCCTTCGAGGATGAAAGTGGGGGCCGCACTCAGTCGAAAAGAAGTCTCCCATCCCGGAGGTACAGCCCCAATCAGCCAGTCTGCCTCGAATCCCAGCCAGTGGAAAGCCTGCACGAGGAAGGCGGTGGTGGTGGTTTTCCCGTGGCTGCCGGCTACCACGATGCGATGTTTGTGGGCGCTTTCTTTGGCTACGAGGGTGGGCATGTCCCAGAGAGGCAGGCTTAGCCGTTGAGCGGCCAGCAGCTCGGGGTTGTCAGGGCGCGCATGCATGCCGGCCACCACGAGGTGCAGATCAGGTTGAATCTTTTCCGGAAACCAGCCCTCTTCTGGGGGGAGGAGACCGGCTGCCGCCAGCCGACTACGGGCGGGTTCTTCGATCCGGTCGTCTGACCCTGTTACCTGGTAGCCCTGCGCTTGGAGGTGAAGGGCCAGCGCATGCATCACGCTGCCCCCAATGCCTATGACATGGGCTTTGCGCACTTTCCGCAAAGGTAAAGGCCGGTTGGGTTAGGGCGGCAGAGGTTGTATCTTTGAGTATGGCGATTATTCGGCCTCTCTTGGGGAAAGTGCCGCGCATTGGTGAGGGCACTTTTTTGGCGGAAACCGCCGTCGTCATCGGCGATGTGGAAATCGGACGGGATTGCAGCGTGTGGTACCATGTGGTGATCCGAGGGGATGTGCACTTTATTCGCATTGGGGATCGCACCAACGTGCAAGATGGGGCTATCCTACACTGCACCTACCAAAAGGCTCCTTTGGTGATTGGAGACGAGGTGACCATCGGTCATGGAGCGATCGTGCATGGCTGCAGGATTGGGAATCGGGTGCTGGTGGGGATGGGGGCGATTGTGTTGGACCATGCCGAGGTGCCGGATGAAGTGCTGATTGCGGCGGGCGCGCTGGTCCCGCAAGGGGCGAAGCTGGAGTCGGGCTACCTGTATGCGGGGGTGCCGGCCCGTCCTATTAAGCCCCTTTCCCCGGAGCAGCGAGAAAGCCTGCTCCAATACGCCAGCCGCTACGTGCTGTACAAAAGCTGGTATGCGGAGGGCGGATTACCCGAGGCCGCAGACTTTTCCGGGCTTGGAGGTGGCGGATCACAGATTGGCTAACGTCCAAGCTAAGCCTGCCATAAGGGCCGCGCTTCGTCGCAATCGATCGGGGTCAATCTTTTCCACGTCGTCGCTGGGACGGTGATAATCGTCATGTAAGCCCCCGAAATAAAACACCGCCGGCACCCCTTTTCGGGCAAAGGCATAGTGGTCACTGCGGGTGAAGAGCCGCTCGGGGTCGTTGGGGTCGTCATATCGGTAGTCAAACTTCCACTGGCAGCAAAGGGCGTTGACGGCTTCGTGGAGCTGGCGCAGCCGAGGGGTGGCCCTCTCCGCACCGATGGCGTAGAGGTGGAGGGGTTCATTTTCATGTGCTTTGTCTCGGCGGCCCAGCATGTCGGTGTTGATCACGGCTACGATCGAATCGAGGGGCACCAGCGAGTCCCGTACGAAGCGAAACGCTCCCAATAGGCCTTTTTCTTCGGCGGCGGTATGGAAAAACACGATCGAGCGGCGAGGAGGGGGGAGCTGGCTCAGGAGGCGGGCCGCTTCGAGTAGTACGGCGGTACCGGAACCGTTGTCATCGGCGCCATTGTACACACGACCTTTGTCGTCTGTGCCCAGGTGGTCGTAGTGAGCGCTCAAGATGACGTACTGGGAAGGATGTACCGTGCCTCGGCGTAAGGCCAGTACGTTCCAGGCTTCAGTGGTATCGTAGAGCGAAGGGGCGGGGGAGGACGGTTTGCGCTTCCGGGACTTGGGTTCGGGTGACGGCTGGGAAGTCTTTTTCTGCCGCAGAAGCGGGAAGGCATGTACGTAGCCGGAGGGCAGAAAAGGGGCATTACCCAAACGCTGATGCTGGACGATCAGGTAAGTAGCGGCCACTTTTTCGAAAGCGGTGCCTGCTTCTCGACCTTGTACAGCGTCGCTGGCCAGAAAACGCAGATGAGCCAGCGCTTCGGTTTCGGAGGCTTGATCGTATAGGGTGCGCAGTGTGGTCGTGTCCAAGGTCAAGGATGTAGGGTAAAGCCGGTCCAGCAGCGTGGAAGGCTGGGCCCAAAGGAGGCCCGCGACAAGCAATCGGGTTATGGGCATAGGTGTGGGGGGTTGATTTGGTGGAGGCGGCGCTCGTGGCGTCCGCCTTCAAAAGGGGTCTCTAAGAAGGCTTGGACGGCCGTTTGCGCTTCTTCTATGGAGATGAAGCGGCCTGGCAGGCAAAGTACATTAGCGTCGTTGTGGGCGCGAGCTAACCGAGCAATCTCGTGATTCCAGGCCAAAGCCGCCCGCAGGTGGGGGTAGCGGTTGGCTGTAATGCAGACGCCATTGCCGGAGCCGCAGATGAGAATAGCCCGTTCCTCGGGTGGGAAGCGTTCGGCCAGCTTATGGACCCAGAGGGGGTAATCGGTGCTGTCAGGCGTGTGGGTGCCGATATCTTCGACGGCGTAACCTTGACCAAGGAGCCACTCCACCAGCGCTTTTTTGAGGGGGAAGCCCGCATGATCGCTTGCCAGCCACACGCGCATAAGCGAAGGTAGACAAAAGCAACGGTTCAGGCAGTGTATCTTTGGGTATGCCGCGTGCTGTGATCTAGGGTGTAGGAATGTATGTTCCGCCTCGCGTGGTGACCAACGAAGACCTAAAGGCCTTTTACGACACGAGCGATGAGTGGATTTACACGCGATCGGGCATCAAGGAGCGGCGCTGGGTAGAAGAGCCGGCCAGCACAGCGGAGCTGGGGTACTTGGCGGCGCAGGAGGCCCTTGCCAAGGCAGGCAAACGTCCAGAAGACTTGGACCTCATCATTTTTGCCACGCTAAGCCCCGACATGTACTTCCCTGGCTGTGGGGTGCTTTTACAGCATAGATTGGGCCTGGAGACAACACCGGCTTTGGATATTCGTCAGCAGTGTTCGGGGTTTGTGTATGGCCTAAGTATTGCGCAGCAGTACATTGAAACGGGGCGGTGTCATACCATCCTTTTGGTAGGGGCGGAGATTCAGTCTACTTGGATTGACTACAGTCCGGAGGGGCGCACGGTGGGCGTTCTATTTGGGGATGGGGCCGGGGCCGTGGTGATAGAAGCGACTGAGGAGCCGGGACGAGGCCTTCTTTCGACGCATCTTTTTAGTCAGGGGGCTTATGCTAAGGAGTTGTGTGTGGCGGAGCCTTCTTCTGCGACGCGCCGGCATGAGCTGCCTGGCAGTTATGGAATGCGCCCTTATATGAACGGAAAGGAAGTTTTTCGGCATGCTGTGCAGCGGATGGGAGAGGCCGTCCAGGCGGCCCTGTCTGTCCAGGGCTGGACACCTGAAGAGGTCGATCTGTATGTCCTGCATCAGGCTAACATTCGCATCGTGGAGGCGGTGGCGGAGTTTTTCGGCCTTCCCATGGAGAAGTTCTTCAACACCATCCACAAGTACGGCAACACCACGGCGGCCAGCATTCCCATCTGCCTGTACGAAGCGCAGGCGGAGGGACGGCTTAGGCGGGGCCATAAAGTGATTTTGGCTGCTTTTGGGGCGGGCTTCACTTGGGGCAGTGCCGCCTTAGTGTGGTAAAAATCGTATGCTTCGGTAATGGAAGAGTCGCCGCCGTAGGAGACCGAGTGGATGTGGAGCGAGCGGTCCGACGAGCGGTGCGGCTCCAGTGTCTCTACACGCGGCACCGAGGCTATCCGGTAGTAAGCATAGGAAGCATCGCCGCTCGTCCGTTTACCCAAGGGGCCCGTAAGCTGGCTTCTGCCCGAGGCGTGCTCCTCAAATCAAGCTCCACTAATCCTCGGCTAACCTCCTCTCTCCTATCTTTGAGCCACATGATCCGCAGGTACGGGTGGGTGGTGGGGGCCCTCTTTCTGGCGGCTTGCCGAAAGGATGCGCCTCGTCCTAAGCAATCGCCGGTGGCGCGCTTTTTTGTAGACACCATTGCCCTGGATACAGCAAACCGGCTACCCTCACGGTTTACCCTGCGATGGTACGGGGAAGACCCGGATGGGTATGTGGTCGGCTACGAGCTGCGCAAGCTGGGGGAGGCATGGACTTTCACCCCTGCGCAGGAAAGCACTTTCGTAGTGGCATTTGCTCCAGGGGAGCTGTACAAAGACCTGATTTTCGAGCTGCGGGCGGTAGACAACGATGGGCTGCGGACCGATCCCCCTGCGCGTTTGCGGGTGCCCCTGCGCAACTCCCCGCCGATTTGTCGTTTGGATGCGCAAACGCTACCGCCAGATACGACCCTACCCGCCGTAACGCTGTTTTTGCGGGCGGACGACCCGGATGGCGCCCAGACCATCGAGAGCCTATACGTACGCATTGGGCCGGCTTCTCCGTGGATAGCGCTGGAGCCGCGCCATACGCTCCTGACCCTGGTTCCGGAAGACCCGACAACCTCCTCCGCTACCCTCGTGTACAGCGACACGCGGCTGGTGCCGATTTTGCGAGTGCCGATTGCCCTGCCTTTGGAGGATACGGTGCGGTTTTATGTGCGGGCGAAAGACCAGGGCGGGCTTTTCTCTGAGCCCGATAGCACGCGGCCCATCTACCTGCGCCGAAAGAGCGGAGACTGGCTGGTGATAGATAGTTGGAGTGATGGGGGGGCCTATAGCGTGTTGGCTCCGGATATGGGGGCAGCCTGGGGCAGCTTCGACTACTGGGACCTGCGCAGTGCGGCGCAGCGAGCTCCCCTCCGCGTGCCAACTTGGTTACATATCTGGCGCCTTTATCCGCGGGTCTACTGGATAGGGGACGTTCCAGCCCTGCCCGAACTCGAAGCATCCGAGTCTCTCATCGAAAGCTACCTTGCTGGGGGAGGCCGAGTGGTGCTCAACTTTCCCTTGCCCAGCAGTGTGGAGGCTACCTCGCCTGTGTTTCGTTTCGGCCCTATAGATAGCATAGCTACCAGCCCCCAGAATGGGGTCTTAGCGCCTAACTCGCCCGTTACCAGCGCTGTGGCTGGGTTCCCCGACCTCGCTAATGGCTTGCCTTACTTCCTCAGTGGGGTGAATCCCCCCTTCCCGAAAGGCACGGCCCAGGTCTTGTACACCCTGCCGAACCTACTCCAAGGTAACGGGCAACCGTGGCCTTCTACGGGTAGTCGGGTCGCGGCCGCCGCTTTCCCAGCCGCTTCTCCAGGGCGTTATACGCAGGTCTTTTTCATCTTGCCGCTCCATCAGCTGAGTGGGAATCGAGTAGCCTTCTTACAAGCGCTCCAAACTGCGCTGTAGCATGAACCGTGTGGGAAGAGCTTTGGCTTTCGTTGCGCTGCTCTGGGCGCAGAAGGGGAAAATCCTCGGCCTGGTCAAAGACAAAGCTACCGGTGAGCCGCTCGTAGGCGCGACCGTGGCGCTGGTCGGCACTTACAAAGGGGCTTATACCGACGAAAACGGCCGATTTGAGCTCACCGACATCTCCCCCGGCACGTATACCCTTCGGGTCTCTTATGTGGGGTACAACGAAGTGCTCCTGGCTAACCTGACCATCAAATCCGGCCAGACCTTGACGCTTACGGTGCCGCTCTCGCCGGTGGGAACCTCTTTGCAGACGGTGGAAATCGTGGGGGACCGCCCTCTCGTCAACCTCGAATCTGGCAAGTCAGACCTTCGCATTTCAGGCGACCAAATAAGCCAGACTACGGCCGTAGATGTACAAAGCATGGTTTCTCTGATGCCGGGAGTGGCCCAAACGCTGGACGGCCTCCAAATACGCGGAGGACGCGTCTATGAGACCCAATATGTCGTCGAAGGGGTCAATGCCCAAGACCCGCTCGCGGGCACGGGCTTTGGCGTGGAGATTTCTCAGGTCGCCATCGAAGAGCTGGAAGTGATCACCGGCGGGATGGATGCCGAATATGGGGATGGGACTTCAGGGGTGGTGGCGGTGCGGCTCAAAGAAGGCGGCGATCGGTGGCGCTTCTCCGGTCGGTATATGCGGGATGGCGTCGGCGGTGCGGTCCCCGCCTGGGGATGGAATACCGACATCTTCAACCTCGCCGTCGGAGGACCGCTGTATAGAGACTCTACCGGTAAACCCCGCCTCTCGTATTTCGGAGCTTTCGATTTGCGGCTCACGGACGACTACGTGGGGGTGCGTGCGACCCAGCTGCAAAGTAGCCTCCTCGAAGAAAGCACCCCTCGCGATCCCCTCTATCGCCTGCTTGCGCGCCCCTTAGGCTCGCCTACAAAGAGCGCTTTCTTTGCCCCCCGTCAGGATAATAAGTGGTCTTTCACCTCGAAGTGGGCTTACTACCTCGATGCCCGTACGCGTGTATCGCTTTCCTTTCAGCAGAGCCTGGCTATCAACCAAAATACCCGTTCACTCCAGATCATTGGTAGTGACCAAATCATGGTGCCGGGGTTTCAGTATCTCTTTGCCCTACAGCCCGATAACGCCAATACCTACACCCACCGATCGAACCTCACCGTACTCAAGCTCAATCGCATTCTCAGCAAGGTCTGGACAGGCGAACTCACTGTAGGGCGCCTTTTTGTGAACCTGCGCGCCGATGCCAACGGGCGTCCTTTCCGCGACTCGGTGATACGGCAGATCTACGATCCCGCTTCTATCGTGACGGATCCGGTCTCTGTGTACAACCCTGGGGATAGCATCGTGTACGTCAATCCCGGCCCTGGCCTTTACAATAATGGAGGCCTTGCTACCCTTTGGCATGATCACTTTGCCGAGGAATACACTTTCAAGGCAAAGTTTACCTACCAGCCGCGCAGTACGGCCCACTTCTGGATTTTGGGTTGGGAGCATCGGGAGCAGTTTTATCAGTGGATAGACGTGACGCGGCCGTGGGTAGGGGCGCCGATTCGCCTGGACAACGGGCAAGTCTACGCCTCTAATCGCATCGGCAGCAGCAACGACATCTGGCAAGTACGGCCTGCTACGGGGGGGGTTTTCTTTGAGGATCGGATTCGTTATAAAGGCATCGTAGCCAGCCTGGGCGCACGCCTCATGTACTGGGCACCAGGCCGCTTCGCAGATAAGGCCATCGAAGACCCTAATGCCCCTATCTTGGAGTCTGTACGCCAAGCGTATCGCAAACAAACGGTTCCTTTCCTTGGGCGCCGCTTCAAGGGACGGCTTCTGCCGCGGGTCCGGGTTTCCTTCCCTGTGACTGATAACCACGTGCTGTTTTTCAACTATGCGCATTCGACGCGGCTGCCGCATCCCCGCTTCGTGTATGCGGGGCTGGACCCGGTCTATCAGGATCGGTCTTTCCTCGCTAACCTCGGCAACCCCAACCTTAACCCCGAGGTCAACGTAGGGTACGAAATAGGCCTGAAATCCAACCTGGGCCGAGGCTGGGCCCTCCAAGTAAGCGCTTTTTACAACGACAAGTTTGACTTTATTGTGAATCGGGTGATTACGATTCGGGATCGGACGGGGCGTTTTACGGAGCGGGCCTTTTCGGTGAATCTGGACTATGCTCGGGTGCGGGGGGTAGATGTGTTTCTGCAGCGGCAGGTAGGCGCTTGGTTACGGCTGGCGGGCGCGGTCACCTACCAAGTCGCCACCGGCAAGTCTAACTCTGCGTTAGAGTCTCTGCTTCAGATTCGGCAGACGGGCCGTAACGACGCGATGGAGGAGTTCTTTCTGGCGTGGGACCGCCCCTGGGACATCAAGCTGTGGGGCATCCTGCAGAGCCCTCCGACTTGGACTTCTCCGTACTGGCGAGGATGGACCGCTTTTGTGTCTTTCACCTACAAGTCGGGCTTGCGCTACACGCCGTATGAGCTGGTGGGACAGGATGACTTCTCCGGTCGGCCTATCTACGAGGTCCAGCCCGGCCCCCCTAACACCGCTATTGGGAGCCCGTGGCGATGGGTGGATGCGCGCTTGACCCGAAGCTTCTTGGGAGGACGCTTGGCTGTTTTTCTCGAAGGGCGGAACCTCTTTAGCTGGAAAAACGCCGCTATTATCAACCCGGTTACGGGCCGAGCTTACGAGTACCCTGACGATGTGCCTTTTTCGTGGCGAGACCCCAAGTATCCCAATCCTTTGGACACCGGCCCGCCTCCTACCAATCCGGCGCGCTACCTCCCGCCTCGACAGGTCTTTGTGGGCCTAAACTGGACTTTCGGGTCTGGTCCCTCCACCCAAAAGCCTTAGGCGGTGAAGAGCTCCAGGCTATGCCGAGCTGCGTATTCGCCCAGGAAGCCCAACAGCTCCGGATAGCGGTGGAGGTGCGGGTCTGCGTTGACGAGGTCTTGTGCGGCTTGGCGTGCCTGGCGCAGGATAGGCTGGTCTTCGAGAATGTCGGCGACTTTGAACTCTGGTAGACCGCTTTGCTTGGTGCCTAAGAAGTCACCGGGGCCTCGGAGCTTGAGGTCTATCTCGGCAATGCGGAAACCGTCCTGGTATTGTACCAGCGCCTTGAGGCGCTCCAAGGCAGTATCAGAGAGGTCATTCGGGGCCATGAAGATAGCATACGAAGCGTGGGCACCCCGGCCGACTCGGCCGCGCAGTTGGTGTAGCTGCGACAATCCAAAGCGATCGGCGTGCTCTACGATCAGAACGGTCGCGTTGGGCACATCTACGCCCACTTCTACTACGGTGGTGCCTACCAGGATGTGGGTATGACCCATCTTGAAGAGCTGCATTTCCCGTTCTTTGCGTTCGCTATTGAGGCGGCCGTGGATCATCCCTACTTTGTATTCGGGGAAGGTCTGCTGGACCAGGGCATACCCTTCTTCGACCGCTTTGAGGGCGAGCTTTTCGGACTCTTCTACGAGGGGGTAGATGATGTAGGCTTGGCGGCCTTTTTGGAGTTCGGCGCGCAGGAGGTTCCACACTTCTCGGCGGTGGGCTTCGGTGCGTACGAGGGTCTTAATAGGCTGGCGACCGGGAGGCAGCTCATCAATAAGGGATACGTCCACGTCCCCATACACGGAGAGAGCGAGGGTGCGAGGAATAGGGGTAGCGGTCAGCAGGAGGTTATGGGGCCGATAAGGGTGGGCTTTTTCCCAGAGGGCGGCCCGCTGCCGCACTCCAAACTTGTGCTGTTCGTCTATGATGGTCAGGCCGAGGCGGGCGTACTGCACTTTGTCCTGGAAGAGGGCGTGGGTCCCAATCACACAAGGCAGTTCGCCGGTGGCGAGCTGGGTAAGGATTCGGCGCCGTTCGGCCGCTCGAGTACTACTCAGCAAGAGCCCTACCCCCAAGCCCAAAGGCGAGAGCCATTTGCGGAAGCTGCGCGCATGCTGTTCGGCCAAAACCTCGGTGGGGGCCATGAGGGCTACCTGGTAACCGTTACCTATCGCAATGAGTGCCGCAAAAAGCGCAACGATCGTTTTACCACTGCCGACATCTCCTTGGATTAGGCGATTCATGGGGGTGCTCAGAGCCATGTCGGCTCGAATCTCCTTGATGACCCGCTGCTGAGCCTCCGTAAGCGGGAAAGGAAGGTACTTGTGGTAAAACTCATGTACGAGCGGTCCTACCTGCGTAAAGGCCGGAGCTGTGTACTGGGTCTTGAGAAAGTACTTGCGTCGCAGCAATAGCACCTGTAGATAGAAAAACTCTTCAAACTTGAAACGATAGAGGGCTTTTTCGGCTTCTTGTAGGGAAGTAGGGAGGTGCAAGGCCCGTAAAGCCTCCGGCAAAGGCGGAAGGTCATACCGGTGGCGCACACTCTCCGGGATCGGATCAGGCCGCTCGAAACGGGTGAGGCGGTACAGCTCTTCGTACAGGTTGCGGAAACGTTTTTCATCCAAGTGCATCCGGCGGAGCTTTTCAGTAAGCGGATAAATAGGGTAGATGCGCAAGAGGTTTTGGGCTGGCTGGCTTGGGGTTAGGGGGAGGAGTTCGGGGTGGGCGATGCGGAGGGTGCCTTTGTGGAGGATAGGTCGCCCAATACAGAGCACTTCTTGACCTGCAGTGAACTTTTGCTGGACCCAATCCCACCCATGGTACCAGACCAGTTCCATCCAAGCGTGGCCGTCGTAGAGGGTGGTGGAAAGCAGGGCCCGCTGCGTCTTAGGAAGCGCTTGTACACGGAAGCTACCCAACTTCCCGCGAAAAACCGCTTCTTGGTCAGGTTTGGCCTGGGAGATAGGGGTGATTTGGCTGTAGTCCAGGTATTTACGGGGGAAGTGCCATAAGAGGTCCTCGTAGGTGCGCAGACCGAAGGCTTCTTCCAGGGCAGCGGCTCGGCGGGGACCTACGCCTTTGAGGTAAGCCAGGGGCGTCTGCCAGACCGAGGGGTTGGGCATGCTTACTCTTTCGCAAGCCGACCGCGATAGCGCTGACCCGTCGGCCCCTCCAGCTCTACGAGATAATACCCCGCCGACAGGTGCCGGACAAACACCGTCTGCAGCCCACCGGTGGAGAAGATTTCTTCGAGTACTTTTTTGCCTGTGGCTTCGTATAGGCGGAGGTACCAGGGACCCGGTTGAGGAGGCAGCTCCAGATAAAAGGCTTCTTGGGTGGGGTTGGGGTAGAGTCGGATGAGGCCGCCGCCTATGCTATGCAGAGCAGAAGGTGAGGCAGGCTCACTTCGTTGTACGACGACGGTTTGGGTTGCGGTGTCACGGCAGTTGTAGTTGTGCGCAATAAGCGTCACTGTATAGGTGCCCGGTTGGCTATAGGCATAGGAAGGGGAAATAGCGGTGCTGGTATCCCCCGTGCCAAAAAGCCACAGGTAATGGGTAGCGCCTGTCGAGGTGTTGTTGAATAGGACGGTACCGCCGCCTGTACTGAGTTCTACGGGATTGGGGGTGGTGGTGAAGCTGGCTTGCAGGGCGAGCGTCGTACAATCCCAGAGTGCCTCGACTAAGCTGACGGCGGTATCGCTACATAGGCCGTTGCTGACTGCAAGCACCACGGGGTAGAGGCCCGCTTGCGTATAGGTATGCGTGGGGGTAGCGGTGCCGGTGACGGCCGGCGTCCCATCCCCAAAGTTCCAGGTCCAACTCGTAGGCGTCGGGGTAGTCTGGTCAATGAAAAGCGCTGGCTGCCCTACTTGGACCGAAGTAGGGCCGGAGAACTGGGCGGTGAGCGGCGCCCCTAAGGTCAGCGTCACCTGGTCGGAAGCGCTGCAACCGGCGCTATTTTGGGCGGTCACCGCGTAGGTGCCAGACGCCGTCGCAGTAATCTGGCAAGCCGTAGTAGCAAGGGGGGTGCCGTTTAGGGTCCACTGGCACGTGGTGGCGTTGGGGCCGGCATCCAGCACCACCGAAGGGGCGCAGAGCTGCTGGTCGGGCCCGAGGTCCACTGAGAAGGCGGTATAAGCCACTACTACCGTGTCCCTGCCAGTGCAGCCGTACGGGTTACTTACCACTACGGCGTAAGTGCCGCTCTGGGTGGCCGCCAAAGTCTGTGAGGTGGCGATGGGCACGCCATTCAAGGTCCAAAGATATTGGTTGCCCGGGAAGCCCGCATCCAGTACAGGAGGCGGATCGCCTGCACATAGGGCAAGATCCGGCCCCAGATTCACCGGAATGGCGGGGAGCACAGACAGATTAAACTCGTCTGTGGCTTGGCAGCCGCCTGGGTAAGAGACGGTGACGACGTATTGGCCGGGGTTTGAGGCCTGGATTGAAGGTGTACCGCTGGCCAGCAGATTTCCATTGTAGGTCCAGGTTATGGTGGCGCCAGGGAGAGCTTGTACGCTCAAGGTAATCGGTGGGTCGCCCGCACAACGGAAGGTATCCGGGGGTAAGGTGACCGTAGGATTGCTCACCACGAGGAGCGGCATGCTATCCCAAGGGGACCAGCCACAGCAGGCGGTTTGCACGCGTAGCTTGATCCAGTACTGGCCGGGGGAAGCAAAAGTAACAGGGCCGGGGTTCTGTACGGTAGCGGAAGCCGGGCTTCCTCCGCCGAAGTCCCATTCGTAAGCATCGGCCAGAGTAGGCGTAGAGAAGGTGACCGGTGTACCGGTACAAACGCTGGGCTGGGAAGCGGTGATTTGGGGCAGCACGCTTGCGCGGGGGATAAGCACAAAGTCGGCATACGTGTAGGGCAGCCCATCTACGAGGAGGGTAGGGGTTTTTGCGCCGGTGGAGGAATAGCTAACAGTGGCTGTGGTGCTGGTGGCGGAGGCAGGGTCACCCCCTGTATTCCATACGAAGTAGGAGCCGGTAGCTGAGGTAGCCAGGGTAACCGGTTGGTAGGTGCAAGCAGAGAGGTTGTCTACGGTGATGGGGGGTTCGAGGGGGTTGTAGCCATTCTGGACGATAGCGGGGTAAGTTCCGAGGCCGGGGTGCTGGTAGAGGGGGTAGGCTACGCCGGGGGAGCCGTTACCGCCGCGGCCACCGTTTCCGCCGCGGCCGCCGTTTCCGCCACGGCCGCCTGCGCCGCCTTCGCAGCCGGCGGCGCTCCCTCCTGTCAAGAGGCGGTCATTTCCAGGCAGGCCGCCCGCTCCGCCAGCCCCTCCCAACCCACCGGCGCCTCCTATACCCGCTCGACCTGCGCCACCCGTGGTGAGCCGACAATCTTTGAAAACGCCGTTCGGGCCGTTATTCCAGAGGAAGACGGCGAAACTACCGCCGCCGGCGGTGCCGTGGGTGCCGTGGGTACCTCGTTGGCCGCCTTCGCCCCCGCCGCCTCCGCCGCCTCCAGGGCTATTCCAGTCGTAGGTCGCTCCCCCAAGACCCGGTATGCAACCGATGCTTCCTCCTCCGCCGCCCCCGCCGCCCCCGCTCCCATCGGTGCCATCGGTGCCATCAGTGCCATCTTGGGGTACGAAATACCCCCCCGTAAACTGCGCTACACCATCCTGTCCGTCTTGTCCGTCTTGTCCGTCTTGTCCAGGTTGGCCGTCCTCCCCGGTGTGTGTAGGGTCACTGAAAGGCGTCGGGCAGTTGTTGAAGTAGTTGATGATGTCGGTGGCGTTGAGGCCATTGGAGCAGTAGCAGAGGCCGGGTTTGCCGGCGCCGCCGGCGCCTGCACCGGGTCCATTGCCGGGCTGGCCATTTTGACCGTCTGGGGCCGAGATAACACTGGGATCGCACAGCGAGCAGAAGACGCAGTTGGTGCCGGTGCCTCGAGCTCCACCGTTCCCCCCGGCTCCACCCGCTCGGGCTCCCCCAGACCAACTGCTTCCTCCGGTGCCGCCAAGGTTCGTATACGGGGGGGTGGTGGGATCGCAGCGCTTACAGCCCAGTCCCCCCGCTCCACCCGGCGCACCAGCCGCCCCATTTGTGCCGGGCACTCCATCTACACCGTCTCCACCTTTGCCTGCATGTACCTTACACCGGGCGATGGTGTAGTCCCGACAGCCGTTTAGGTAAATCCCATACGTAGAGATGCCGGGGCCCGGTGCGTCCACCACCTCGATCTCAAGGTCTTGCAGCCGGAACCCCCGCTTGCCTATTGCTTGGATAGCGGTGAGACGCGGAGGAGCTGGCTCTACGTTAGCGGCGGTGCGTACGAGTTTGGTAGAGACGGTGTTGGTTTTTTTCCATCCTTGCGCTGGAAGGTAGCCCCCTTCCAGGATCACGCTGTCAAGCGGCAAGGTAATAGGCGCCGTCAAAGTGTAAGTGCCCACAGCTAACCTTACATAGCGAGCCGAAGGAGAAACCAAAGTCAGTCCATACGAGAGATTGGCGGGGTTAGCTCGGGTGCCTGCCGCTCCACTGCTGGCCCCCGTCGGCGTTACATAGATAATACCACACTCCTGGGCCAAAAGCAGCCCACTTAGCAAGCCCACTATACCTAAGCAGCGATTCATCCCCACAAAGATAGGGACCTTGTGCCGCCCCACCAATCCACTTTGTTTGTAATAAAAACATTTTGCCTACCTTTGCGGGCATGCGCCGCTACGCTGTCCTTCCCTTGGTCCTGCTTACTGTAGGCAGGACTTATGCCCAGTGCCCTGTGAACGCCAATGGTACCCAGACTATCGATGTCACCTCATGCTGCTCTAACGGACTAAGCTTTTATGACGACGGTGGACCGGCCGGAAACTACGGAAATAACCGCCGAGATACCGTTTACTTTGTGAATGCGGGTGGGCGTTTGCAGGTCAGCTTTAGTAGCTTTAGTACTGAAAGTGGACCCGATAGGTTGCACATTTACGATGGAACTGGCCCTAATGCGCCGCTAATAGGCGAGTATACGGGGACAGGGAGTCCGCCTGCATTTGTGTCGGGCAGTGATACGGTGACCATGATTTTTTATTCAGATGGTTCGGTCGTTCAGGGGGGGTGGGCGGCGACGGTGAGTTGTGTGAGTGGGCTGTCGAGTTATTACCTGGGGTCAGGCAGTCCCACGCTGACAGTCTCGTGTGGGGACTTTTACACTTTTGTGGATGATGGAGGCACCCGCGGGGCTTACAGTGAGGGGGTGGATGACACGGTGACGTTTACACCTAATAGCGCGAGCTCCTATTTGGTGGCGGCCTTTCCCTATCAGTTGAGCTTGGGAGCAGGAGACACGTTGTGGGTATGGAGTGGGGGTGTGGGGGGGCAGCTTTTGGCGGTGTTTACGGCGGGTTCGTCAAGGGGGGATACATTGGCAGCGCCGCAGGCAGGCGCCTCCCTGACTTTTCGGTTCAAGTCCAATACAGATGGCAACCGAGGTTTAGGTTGGAGTGCGCGGCTATATTGTGCCGGGAGCCCTGCGAAGCCGGTGTCCTACATGGGCGCGGGCCTGCGGTATGTGGCATGTGGACCGGCAGCTCAGCTGTATCGGTTTTACGATAGCGGTTCACCAGGCCTGCTCACCGGTCGAAACAACTACGGAAACTACGCCAATAACGAAGCGCGGGTGCTGACCTTTGCCTCGGCCAATCTCGCTTCTCCGGTCCAGATTCGATTCACCGCTTTCAACACCGAGAATAGCGTGGATTGGTTAGAAATATACGATGGGGCCAGTACTGCAGCGCCTTTCATCGGTCGATGGTCTGGCACGAATCCCCCTCCCCTCCTCCAGAGCACCGGCCCTTACTTGACGGTGCGGTTCTCGTCTGACGGTAGTGTCAACTACAGTGGGTGGGTCGCTGAGGTAAGCTGCCTCGACCAGCCTCTGCCCACCGCTTACTTCATGAACCAACCTAATCGCACCGAACAGGTGTGTGCAGCGCGGTTTTATGACGACGGGGGGCCCGAGGGTCCCTACAATTCCCCGCAAGTCCGTACCTTCACATTTTGCCCCTCTGCCCCAGACAGTTACCTGGTTGTGAGCTTCCCGTATGACTTCTTACTGGCAAGAGGAGACACGCTATGGGTCTATGAGGGGCCTCCGGCCAACCCTCAAGCTCAGCTGTTGGGGATATACACCTTGCGCAACGAGGGCGAGCAGATAGCGACCACCCTTCCGGGTAACTGTCTGCGTTTCGTGTTCAAGGCTACTTCTTCCACGCCGTTGCGAGGCTGGGCAGGGGTCGTGCGGTGCATCAGCACGCCGCAGCCTTCCATCACCTATATGGGACATGGAGTGCGCCGCCTGTGTAACCTACGCTTTTACGATAGCGGCCGCCCTTACCGTATTGGGGACAATGGCCGCGGAACGTATGGAAACTACGCCAATAATGAGCGAGACACCCTCCTTTTTGTAAGCCCCGCCGGTTGTGGGGGAGTCCAAATGCGGTTTACGGCTTTTACTACAGAAGCCAACCTGGATCTCCTCCGTCTCTACAATGGAGGCACTACAGGCAGTTCGGCGTGGGGGCCCTATTCGGGTTCTTCCTTGCCCAATGCAGGGAATCCTCTCGTCAGCAGTGGGGATAGCATGCTTGTGGTGTGGTACTCCGATGGATCGACTAACTATAGCGGTTGGACAGCGGAGGTGAGCTGTGCAGGTAAGCCACAGGCACTCATAAATGGGGCGCCTTTTGGTCCGCTTTGCCCGCGCGATAGTGTAGAGCTGACGGCCTCTCCCACCGGCGCTGGCTATACGTATCTGTGGAATACTGGTGCGACCAGCCCTTCTATCTGGGTACGCTACCCTGGCGGTACCTATTATGTGACGGTAACTTCTCCTTCGGGGTGTGTTGCGGTCTCACCTCCAGTCCAGGTTTCTTTTCATGCGCCGATGGATACCACGGTGCAGGTCAGTGGAAGTGGAGTAGGTACGACCACCCTCACGGCTATGGGTTGTATGGGCGGCCTCACCTGCACTTGGATAAACTGCACCAACAGGCAAAGCGTGGGTTCTGGGGCTTCCTTTACGCCTTCGCAGGCGGGGTGGTATGCTGTGGTGCTGTACGATCCCAATACGGGCTGCCGGGATACGTCGGCGTGTCACGAGGTGAGCGGGACCACGCTTTTACCGGTGGGTAAGGCGAGAGTGCACCTCTGGCCGAATCCCTCCTCAGGACGGGCACAGCTCGCTGCAAGCGTAGCGCTGAGCCGGATAGAAGTGTGGGACCTTGAGGGTCGGCGGCGGTTCTCGCTGGAAGGTCCCTTCTATCAAGCAGAACTGGAAGTGTCCGAGGTAGGCCTTTACCTGGTGCAGGTGTATACCATAGACGGCGGTCGGCAGACGCTGCGCTGGCATGTAAGCCGGTAAGTAGCCCCCGAGCCCTAAACCCGGCCAAATAGATAACTTTGCAAAACATGAGGCGGGGTTGGAAGCTCCTCTGGGTTGTTGGAGTTGGGCTTGGGCTAAGCTGTAGGCGGGCCAGTTGTGAGGATGTGGTTTGCCTCAATGGCGGTACCTGCCGCGGTGGCCGATGCCAATGTCCTGCCGGCTTTAGTGGCGCGCGCTGCGAAACCAAATGGAGCGATGCCATAGTCGGGCGCTACACCGTAGACGACCGCTGTCGAGTGGTGGGCCTGATCCCACAGTACGAGGCGGCCATCTCCGCTTCCACGGTGTACCCGGACGTGGTGTACCTCGAGAGCTTTGGCGACATCGCTTGCGAAGGGCAAAAGATACGGGTAGAAGCGCGCCTTACCAGTCCTACCGCTTTGGTGATTGCCCGGCAGAGCAGCTGCAACCGCCGTTATACGGTAGAGGGATCCGCCACCTACAATCCCACCAATCGTACCTTGACGGTGGACTACTACTTCCGAGACTTTCAGACGGGCGTGGCAGACACCTGCTCCGCCGTTTGGAGTAAGTTTTGAAGGGAAAAGGGAAAACAGGGCAGGTATTCCGGCTTGCTAAGGGCGCCGCCGGCAGAGTAATAATAATCTCAATGCCAGAGAAGGCAGCCATCCTCATAAATACGAGGACCCTTATCCTTCAGCAGTTCTATGAACTTCTCACGCCCTACGTCGGCTTCAAGGGACCGTAAAGCCAAGGCTCAGAAGTCTCCTCCCCAAACAGCGTATAAGCCGAAGCTCGCGTTACGCCCGGAAAGAAGAGGTGGGGTGGGACTCCGTAGCGGTGCACGAAGAAACGCCATTCATCGGGATCGAAGTGTCTAAATACATAGCGACCGAGGCGAAACCCTTCATCTGGGGCTTCGCCCCAGATGAAGGGAGGCCAGACTGGACCGTCCTTCCAAACGTGCACAATCTGGCTAAGCGGGGTGACATTTACTATAGAGTGTTGGGAGTGCGGGGTTCAAACCAGCTCATCCAAAAGACATACGACCTTTCCGAAGCACGCCAGTGCGAGGCAATATGATTGGCAACCAGTGGCCGTTCACGAGGGGTAAAATGCAGATAAGTTATGGCGGTATAGATACTTCTTTCTATGATTGCCACGCTCTCCATGATATCGGCTATATTGATGCGCTTCCATTTCTTATCCAGGTTGCTGACGTAGGCCAGGAGAAGGACATAGATGAGGGCCGCTTGAAAGAAAAGGTCTTCTCGGTGGTGATCCAGAATCCGCTCGGGGCAGACAAAGATGGCGGTCCCCTCCTTTTGAGGGAGCTTGTCTTATGATTTCCTCAGGTAAGTTTGAAATATTCTCCCTGTAACAGGCCAGGGAAACATACGAGATAGATCTACAGCCCTGCAACAAACCATTGAGTGCTTTTCCAGGTTCCTCCACCTTCTCGAGCTTTAGTTCGGCTCTTCGTTCAAAGATGCAGTCGGGATCGGGTTCCTGTGTAGGAGGACAGATGTCATCCATCGTATCTGGGCATACTAGGTAGAAGGGTAGTCTGTATAGGGCATCCTGCAGAAAAATCATGCGCTGAGCCAGTGCTGGCTATCGGTAGAGAGGTAAATAGGAACCTCGACTTTGTTGGCCCTTCTTGGATACACATAACGCCTTACCTGCCAAGCAAAGATAAGGCGTTCCTTGCTCTCTCAAGGCTACTCAGGGGAGGCTGCTTGCTGGATCAGGAGTGGGGCACTTGGGTACTTTTTGCCTGCCTTGCCTCCGTGCTTTTTCAGATGCGGTGGGAAGCCCGAGCGGGATGAGCCCTAAGCCGGCCTACAGCGAGATCCACGGCCTTGCTGGCGAATGATTATTCATAGCCTGCGCATAGCTATTTTTCCTTAACTTTGTCACTCCGGCCGAAACCCAAACAACACCACGGATATGCGAATTCAAGGTTGGTATGGAGCGGCGATTTTTCTGCCTGCTACCTTGCTTTGGGGCCAGATTCTGGGCGGTGCAGAAACGTTTAAGTTTGAAGCTGGAGACCTTGTCTTGTATCAGGAGAACCTTGCAGGGGCGCCTATTGGGAGGGGTGTAGAAGGCTGGGAAGTGGTTCGAGGGAGCTATGAGGTCGCAGAGTTCGAAGGTCGGCGGTGGTTCCGCCCTTTGCAGGCGGACACACGTATTTTGTATCGGCTTGACCTGCCCCGGGATTTTTCTGTGGAGTTCACCAGGGCGCAATGTTTGTACGTCGCCTAAAGGCGGACTTTACGGCGGTGCGTCAAGCGGGCGGGAGGCTTGTACTCGTAGGGGATGGAAGCGAAGGGCAGACAGAGCGCGAACGAAAACTTTTCGCAAATCACCGGGCCTTGGCCTTTGGGGCGTGGCTGGCCCAACAAGGACTGGGCAACCCTTCCCTCCTTTCCCAACTCCTTGCTGCTAACCGGGGATATGAAGGGCTTATAGGGGTGCCTGACGGCCCTTACGAAGGCCTGCTCTCGCTTCGGGTGACTCGATGAAGAAACACCCACAAAGAAGGTACTTCACCCGAAACATAGACCCATGAAGGGGGGGGCGCTTATCGTAGGGCTACTATGGCTTGTCGGTTGCTTCGGGGTGGATGAGAGCAAAGTGGGCTGTCCCGTCATGTCCCCAGCTCAGGATACGCTGTTTGAGCAGCTAAAGACGGCTATGCCAGGGGCTTCGCTGCCTCTTCTGCAAGAGCTGGCCCACCGATTAGAACAAGGCGCGTATTTCGGATACGAAGCGTTTATTGCCTCCTTGACCCAGCGTTTTTGGCGGGATCCGGCGGCCCCTCCGGAGGTGGTAGAACGCCTGCGGCGCCTCTACGGCCTGATCGCGCCAGCCCTGGTGGTCATGGACCTGCCATTGGCTGAGACGCTGTTTGTGCACGTGCCCCTGACGTGGGTGACGTCGGGCCACGCCATCCGCCGAAGGCAGGGGCTGGAGGCGCTCACCTGGCTGGGCTGGGAGGTCTTCGTTGGTCAAGAACAGCGGGAGATTATGCTGCGGGCCCTCCTCTCGGTCCTCGCTCAGGCTGCCAGCTGGCCCGAAGAGGACTTTGAAACCTTCTTGTCCTTCTTGGCCGACCGGGTGGCGCTTGATTCTGGAACGTACCTGCCCGACGGCTTGCCCGAGGCCTTCGTGGAACGCCTGCGCGGCTATCGGGGCCACTATACCTGGAAATTGCCTGAAATACTGGCGCTGGATACCACGGAGACGGGCACGAACCGACTCATGGCCTGGGCGCAGAATCCGCTGCCCCTGCCGCCGTCGCTGGCCGCCTACCCCCATCGTTGGCGCGAACGGTTTCTGGAAAAGCTGGAGGGTCGCCGTTTGACGCCGCAGCAGAAGCGGCAGGTCGTAGCGTTTCTGTCTGATCCCGAGCTGCGGAATGTCGTGTTTCGCCTGGTGAATGACTGGCGGTACCGGGGTGAGCCACTGCCGCCCCCGCCACCGGAAATGTGGCCTTCGCTGGAGGGGTGGGCTCTCCAGGGAGAGCATTGTGTGGAAGCGGTGGCTCTGCTGGCGGCGGCCGGTCGGAAGGGGGTGACGCGGCTCTTTGATATGGTGATGGAGGCCCCCCAAGACCTTCGCCCCTGCGAGTGGGATCGCTGGAGTGCCCTCTTCGCGCATGCGGACGTCATTGCGGACCGGATCGAAGCCGCCTATCGGGAAGCGCCAACGCCCCGACTTCTGCGCCTGCTGGCCCGGACCGGACGCTGGGAGATGGTCCTTGACGCCCTGGCATCTCCTGACGTAACCCTGCGGCGGGAGGCGGCTTTCGTGCTGGGACTGGCCCTGGCACCCGAGGAAGACGAGCTGGCACGAACGGGGGACACCGGACACGGACGAATGCTGGTTGCGTCGTGGAAAAAGCGGCCGGAGCTACATTCGCGCGCACGGGAGGCGCTGCGCCAGGCGCTCGGCGACGAAGGTCCCGACGTGCAGCGGGAGGCGCTCCGGGCGCTCCTCCAGTTGGGCGACAGGACCGCCTGGCCGGGGCTCCTCGCGGTGCTGCGTGTGGAAAACGAGAATCGGTTTCAGACTTTCCTCAGTGGGTTCCGACCGGTGCTTACGGACTCCCTGGCGCATGCGCTGGCCGAGGTGGCCCGAAGGGATTCCAGCGAAGCAGTGCGCCGCCGTGCCGTTGTCCTGCTTGGCCGCGCGAAGCCGGGGCCCTGGCAGGCCGTGGTGGAGCCCGTGTTGCGGGAGATGCTCGGGGACCCCGACCCGGAAGTGTGCCGCGCCGTGGCGGAATACTTCGCCGCCGTACCCGCCCGGGAGGTCGCCACCACAACCGCCCTTCTCGAGGCCACGCGCGATGCCAGCGAGTACGTCCGGCATGCCGCGACCATGGCGCTGGAGCTGGCCCGCGGCTGGACGCCGGAGCTGGTGGACCGTCTGGAGGTCCGGCTACGCGAAGGAAATCCGGACGAAAATGTCGTGGGAGCGCTTGAGAGAGCGTATCTGCATGCCCTGCGCCGGGTGCCCGGCGCCGTGGACCGCCTGCTGGCGATCCTCCTGCAGCGGAAAGGACCGTCGCGCTGGCGCAAGGCCCTGGCTGAAGGACCGCCGGCCGATTCGGCCGTAGCCTGGGCACTGCTGGAGCGGCTGGCCGCTCGGCCGCTTAAAGACTGGGCTTCCATGCCGCCGAAATTCGGCCCCGAGCTCCTGCAGCGCATGATCGAATTCTTTGTCCGTGCCGAGGAGGACCCGCCACCGCTGGTGATCATCGGGCACCTTGTCCCCCGGGAAATGCTCGATCCCTGGCTGATCCACCGGGCGCTGGAAGATCCGGAGACGGCGCTGGAGCACCGCTTATGGCTTGTCCAGCAGGCCCTGGACATCCCAGAGAACCTTCGAGAAGGTGTCTGGCAGCTGATCAGGCGGGCGCTTCGCCACGCAGAAGGGGGTGAGACGACGCTGGCCTTACTCCAACGATGGGGATTTGTCGGTGTGCGGCGTCTCGTGGAAGAGCTGTGGGCCGAACCTAAGACCCTTTGGCGCGCAGCACAGTACCTCCTACGCCAAGAAGAGTACAGCAGGTTTCAGGCGGCTACGGGCAACGCAAGCGGTCCGCAACTGCCTGCGCCTTCCATAGAAGACCTTTCCTGGATCGAAGCCACCTTGTCCCGTCTTGAACCTGGGAGCCGTGATCCTCGCCTCGAACCCTTAGTCAAACTGTTGGGTTTTCGACAGCTTGGTACCGATCCTTCCTTACGGAGGGCCGTCTTTCAAACCCGTATTCCAAACTTGCTCCTTCGTCACTTGCGCGATCCAGAGGAGTGCCGCCTCGTTTCTGAGGCGATCCGCAGCGTATTTCAGCGAGGCACCGCCCCTGCGTGTGAATAAAGTGCTACCTTTTCCTATATCGCTATTCTCTCTCGATTCTGGTTACGCTTTGTAGAACTTAGAACTTTCCGGTTTGGCCCTTGAGAGGAGTGGCTTTGGGGCAACCGTTACGCAGCTAAGCATTCCTTCCACAAAAAAGCGAGGGTGAACCGGCTCGGTCTTATGCGTCGTGTTTCTTTGCGCGACTTCAAACTATCCCCTACGTGGGGGGGCTATCAAGCTTCTTGAGAAGGGCCTCAAGGTGCGTGAGGTGAGTCTCTGTGCGCTGGGGGATGTTCTCTATACGGGTGGGGTTTGTTCTCATGCCGCAGTGGGCCAGGTCGTTGCGCAACTGCCTCAGTTCGTTCCAGAGACGCGCCAGATCGCCGTCTATGGAGAGGTGCTCGAGGTCCTCTGGAGCAGACCGGGCTTTCGTATTTTTTTGCTTTATGCCAAGGAGTTTCCATAAGTTGTCCAATGTTCTTTTGAGCAGCGGTTGAGGGGAGACTCTTTGTGAACGGCCAGAGGCGGTGTTCAGGGCTTCCTCGGCTTGAGTACGAGTTTGAAGGTTTAGCCAATCCGCTTCTTGTTTGCCCCTCAGGAGGGTATACGAGACCACCCACTCCCGGGCCAGCGTGACGGCTTGCACGATAAGCCCTTTCTCAAGGTAGTAGTCCACCAGCCGGAGCTGTCGTTCCAGGTTTTCTCGGCTAAGGGTATCGGGTTGGTCAAAGGCCAGGGGTTCGAGCTCACGCCGGACCTGCTCGGCCAGGAAGGCAAAGGGCAGGGCCCACTGCTCGAACTCATGCCGGGCCTCTTCAAGCAGCGACAAAAGTTCGTGGGCCTGTTTCATCACTTCTCGGGGACGGCTCAGGTGTAGGGCTTGCGAAAAGGTCTGGAGTCTTTGCCCCAGCGTTTTGAGTTTCTCCGGCGTGCCCATACCCGTACGCCGCAGGGTCTGGTGGGTGGCGATCATCTTTTCGGCGATGAGCCCGGCGTCTCCGCGCTTGAGCAGGGCTTCGGCGCCGCTGGTCCAGTCCAGCAGCTCCAGAAGCGGCGCCAGGTCGAGCACAGGCACGCGGTTTCTCGTTGGGGGTGGGTCCGATCGCTTCCACTTCCTTAGCCAGGTGTTCAGCCAGAGGGCCACGCAGTTCTTCGGTGGGGACGGTGTGCGGGAAGGCCCTCCACCTGTAAAAGCGCCATAGAGGATGTGCTTAATGGTCACGTCTTTCGTCCGACGCAGGTAGGCCGCTACGTTGAAAACGATAAGCGGGATGGACCGAAAGGCATGGGTGATATCCAGAATAACCGTCTCTCTGGCTCCCACAGCGTCCGCAACCTGACCAAAAATCTTCCACAGTTCGGCTTCGGAGCGTCCTTCCGGGATAGAGACAGGCTCGAGTTTGTCACCGAGTGCGTTTTGAAGGTCTTTGAAGTGGCTACTGGCCTGGGCCTGGGATGTCAAAAAAACAATAACCCTTTCTACTGAAAACAGCTCGGTTGCGGCAAGAGGAAAAAGATGGGTGGGCTTGGCCTCTTTCTCGCCCCAATAGTAGATGACGGTCTCGTACCGCCCAGTGCCAAGGAAGGTAAGCAAGGTAGTCATAGATACTTCTCCCACCCTGTATAGGAATCTCGCTTTACCCCCCGCTCAATAGCCCGCTCATAGGACTTATCGCTATGGCGGGCTAGCTCACACACGTACACCTCGCCCCTCTCCTTTTCAAAGTAGAACACCCACTCGTCACGATGTCCTTTGGGAAAGACCAAGCAATCACTATTTCGCACCTGGTGGGAATGAGGCAAAGGGGGGCTGCCTACTGCGACCAGGATTGCCTGCATATGTCTTCCTTCTATTTCACTTCTTCCATAGACCATAGCCCGCCACCGTCTTAGCTCCGATGCCCATTTCCGTCAGGGCCTTCGTAAGCCATTGCTGGGCTTTTTGGGCCAGGTCCCTCTCCCTCGAAGTCACAGCAAATAGGAATTCGCTCCCCGCTCCGATGGTGAGGAAGAAAATAGGCACAGGATTGTGGTAATCCGCCGGTGGGGCCACCCCTTGGTAATAGGGACCATAGTGAGGATTCATCACGTCGAGTTCCAGCGTTAGATTCGACGGATTGGCCGGAATAGCATCAAAGAAAATAACCTTGCCGGCCTCGGCTTCGGGCGGGCTTTTACCAAAGACCTTCGCAAAGGTGAGGTCGCTTTCGTTTTTCTTTTCCACGAGCTCAGCATATGCCCGGGCCAACCCTTTGAGCGCGCTGCCCGGAATAATGGGAAAGCCGTAGATCCGGTGCAGGCGGATGCTGGTCTCTAAGACGCTTTCCGCACCCAGACCGACGATCACGCGGCTGGCGGCACGGAGGGTAAACTTTTGCACGATGTAATTCTGCGCTCTCAAGGCGTCTATCATGCGGTCCCACCGGTTTCTATAAGCCAAAAAAAGCAACGGGTCAACCTCTGGATGGGTGAAAGACTTAGGAATCCGTCGGCGCTTGTCCGAGGCCTCTGCGCGCTTGAGCTCTCCACGTCGTTCCTCCCATTCGGTGAAATGATCCAGCCACAAACCCGGATTGAGGCAGGTTTGAAGGCCGGTGGCCTGATCTCTCACTTCCGGCGGTAGGGGAAAACGCCAGGCCATCTCCTCAGATGAACCCAGGTTTTCTGGACTTCTTGGCCCTCTGCGAGGATGACGAGGTCCCGGCATATTATCCCTCCTCTGTGGGCAGTTCGGCTTCGGCGAAGCGCTTGAGCCAGGTCAAAAAAGCCAGTGCCTCCGTTGTCGCTCTGCGGTAGGCGACGCTGTCGTTCTCAAGCACCCATTGGAGCAGGTCTCCATTACTGGCTGTCGCGCTCGGAGCCACTTGACTCAAGACCCAGTCGGAGAGGTGGCGGAAGAGCACTGTATGCTCATCGGCCGGATCGCTCTTGCCTTTCGCCTTGAGAAACGCCAGCGTCTGCCCCAGGCCGTTGGTGAGAACCAGCATCGGGACTTTGCGGGCAAGGGAGCCGTACTTTTTCTTGAACTCCTGGGATTTTTTCGTGACCTCCTGCACGCATTCCCACGCCCGTTCAGCCCGCTTCTGTTCCAGGGTTTTCTGGAGGGACTTCGTGCTCATGACTGACCTCTCGTTTGGATCTTACTCGCCGCCTGAGTCTGGGCTTGCCCTTTTACAAAACGCACTTTCACGATGCCTCGACCCACCGTAGCATCGCCACCCAGCTGGAGGCGTTTGCCGTCTACGGCTTCCTCTACGAATTCCAGAATCTTCCCAGCTCGGTCATTTGCCTGTTTCCAATCATCGGGCAACTCCTCGTCTTTCACTCGTGGCTTGCTGGCAAAGAGTGTCGCGTACAGGAGCGTCTCGGAGGGCAGATGCTCTTCGGTCCAAAGAGCCCCTCGTTCCACGGTTTTCTTCTCATCATGAATCCGCACCCGGGCGATGATCTCCGTGGAGAGCTGGACGAAGTCCCGGAAGGCGTTTTCGGGCAGGATGACCAGGCGTTTGTCCAGGGAGTCGCGCCAGTATTTGTATTCCGGGTCCTGAGGCATGGCGTTCGTCTTAAGCCACTCCGCAATATCTTTCACGGCATTTTCAGGCTGCGCTGTGAAGGCGAACTCTTCCAACACCACTTTCCTGTCTGCCACCACCATACTTCCGTTGGTCACGAAGGCGGTCCCTTCATCTGTCGGCCTAACAGGATCCCAGTTCGGTGAAAGCCCCGCCATTTCCGCCTCCCGTTTGAAGCGGGCCAGGACGTTCTGGCTGGTCACCCAGGCAAAGACGCCCGCAAGTGAGCGCACCGGAAAGAGCAGCACGCGGGCGTCCCCCACCGAAAGCGCTCCGGCATGGTCGGATGCGCCTTGTGTCTCCGGGCCGAAGACAATCTTCACCTTTTGCGTGTCGCCTGCTGCCACGTCCCGCAGGCATCCTTTCAGACCGGAGGCCTGGATCATGGGATAGCCTGTAGTGCGCTCCCGCTGGATGGGCAGGTCCACGATGCCCAGGCTCGTGCCGCTCCCCGGATGGAGCGGGGTTTCGGTGTACAGGAAAAGCATTGCTGCTCGGTCAAACATAAATCCCTCCTTTATGCATAGTTCCATTCGCCGATGACACAGGTGCCAAAGCCGATATGGCTGTAGTCTCTCTCTCTTGAGGAGTCTCCCTCTCCTGAGGGGGTTTCGGTAAAAGCTTTCCCAGCCCAAGAAGCCTTGCCGTCGTGCTCAAAGAAGTACACGCTTCCGGCCGGTACAAACCGACGCATGGGCTTCTGGAAAGCCCCCCTTCGCCGTCCATCGTCCACATACGCTCCGCCGATCGGCTGATAGCGAGGGATGAAGGCCGAAACCAGCCGAACGGAGCCGTGAAAGAACTGCCCCCAGTTCCCGTTCTGCGGCTGCCAGCCGCCAGAGAACCACGCTGGGGTCAAGAGCACCACCTTGAAGCGTTTCGGCAAAGGGTTCGGTGGACTCAGGAGCGAGCTTACTGTCGAAGGTTGTATCGTGTAGTGGGCCGCACGGGCTTCCCCGCCGAGCTGGAGAAAGCCCTTTTCTCCTCCCAGGTCGCCCCGGGAAATGCCTTCTACTACCTCTACCCAGAAGGCCACCTCTTCTTTGAGTCGGAGGAATTCGGCCAAATACAAGAACGATTCCCGCACCGTGCGCTGATCCCGCTCCAGCGCGATCCCAAACCGATGCTCCCGCTCGACGAAGTGGGATTCTCCCAGCACCTCCTGCGGAGCATTACCTGCAAGGCAGCGGCACAGATCCTCCTCGCTGATCCAGCCCTGGGAATCTTCCACACGCTCGGTAGTGCGCAACCATGTTGCAGACAGTTTGTCGGGAAGATTCGATTGCCAGAACGGCTCTTGAGGCTGTTGCAAGGGCTTGAGCAGTGTGTAAGAACTCTTTAAGCGCTTCACATCTGCTGGTACCGGATAGTAGCGCATCCACCGGCCGTTTTCCTGTCGGGCCAGGAAGGGTCCTCGCAAACGAAGTTGTCCGTAGCTTCCCTGAGGAGCGCCGATCAGGTTATGCAGTTGCTGGGCCGCTGGGGTCGCACCGCTGGCATAGTCCGCCGGGCTTGTGCCGCTGGAAAAGAGCACCCGAGCCCGGATGGCGCCCTGGATCGTGAAGGGTGTCGGAGGGAAAAGACTCCGTGCTCGAATATCCGTGCCCGCCGAGAAGGGCTTGCCATCCCGGAAAAGCAGCACATCGTGGGGCTGGATGACCAACGCGAAACTCATACTTCTCCTCCCCTGGCGATGAAGCTACAGACTAGAAGCCAGCGACTCATCTCTTCAAAACCCATATGCGTGGCCAAAACGGCAAGTTCACCTGAAAGTTTTTCTGCCTGCTCATCCTTTTCCTCACGAGAGAGTTCCTGCTCGGCCTGTCTCTTGAGCAGGCGTTTGAGCTCGGCGCGCTGGGCTTCTTCAGGGAGTGCCTCCAATGCTGCCGCTTCCGCCTGGACGGCATAGGGCCATTTGCCGCTGATCTGGCCTTCCTGCAGGCGCTTTGTCACGTCTATAAGGAGCGCCACGACGTCTGGCATGCCCTCATAGCTCCACTTTGCGCCTACGCTCACCGTCTCGCCGGAGCGTTTGAGGACTTCCACGGCCAGGGCATTGCGGCCGTATTGGCGCTTGGCGGCTCGCTCGGCCCGACGCGCGGCCTGCAGTACCAGATCCAGCGGCTGGAGATGATGGGCAAAGACCAGCCCGATAGAGGCCGTCGCCTTCGGTCCCATGGTGAGGAAGACGTCCTCTTCCCACTCAACATAGCCGGTTACCTGATGATCCCCCAGGCACACCTGAAGGTCACCGCTCGCGAACCGGATATGCCCGCTGAAGGCGGCGCGCAGTTCCCGGGCGACCGCCAGCGCATCTTCCAGCGGCACCAGGGCCAACACGTCGTCCCCGCCGGCGTAGATGAGACGACCCGGAGAGCGTTCCTCCACGATGTGGGGCACGAGCCTCAGGGCGAAGCGCCCCAGGGCCTGGGAAATGGCGGCATGCACCGCCGGCGTGATGACCCGCTGAAGCTGAGCGATGTCCTGCCAGTCAGGATTATTCCCAAGCTTCTCTCGAACCTCTGGATGCCAGGTATCCCCGAAGGTAGCCAGCCCTTCATGCGTCCCGCTGAGCCAGCGCCCCATCTGATCGCCGTCCATGTAGAGGAGGGCGTAATATTTGCTGGGCCTGGCGCCAACTGCTTGATAAAGGGCCTGAAGCGTTTCTATAGCTTTTCGGATATCTCCGGGGTTGGACGTAGCTCCGGCTTCCTTCAAGTGCTCCTTGGTCCAGGATTCGACATGGAGCCATTCTCCATCGATTTTTAGCAACTTTTTCGCCAGCTCCGCCTCCGCCCCGGTCAGGCTTTGTGTCTGCGCTTCCAGATACGGCATGGCCCCTTGGGCGACGGTTGCGAGCTGAGGATGGGCTATGTTGAGAAAGTCCTCCAGGGCCTGCCGGACTGCTTGCGATCCTTTCTGCAAAGCCTCCAGCACCCGCTTTTTGAAGGGCGCCGCGGCGATTTCGCTGGTCGAGGGGAAGCTGCCCCGCAGTGCAAACTCCTGCTCCAGTACCTCTCGCTGAACGAAGCGTTTGACCGTGCAGACGGCGCAGAGGCGCTCCTTGCCCTCGGGCTTGACTTCGTGGCGGCCTCGTGCACGCAGCTCCTTTGCTACGTGATCCCAGAAAGCCCTGCTATCCAGTTTTTCTGAGCGCAGAGCGGCTCGCTGCCCGCACTGGGTGCACTTGTCGCCGGTTTCCTCCGCCTGCTCGAAGTTCCGCAGGTTTTTCCGGGCCTTGAAGGCCCGGTCGGCCAGGTCGTAAAAGAGGCTATACACCGTGCCCCAGTTGGGGTCGTATTGGCCACTCTTCTGCAGGGTTTGGTAGATCCGGTGGAATTGCCAATCCTCACCTTCATCCTCATCTTCCGGGGGCTTGCAAAGCTGCTCGTAAAGCTCTTTCCCCGCCTTGGCCTGCGCCGTCCCGGGGGGCTGGTCGCCCGCCGGCCAGGGAAAATGCGCCGTCCCGGGGGGCTGGTCGCCCGCCGGCCAGGGAAAAGCCACCCAGTAGATTTCCAGCAGGCCTTGAATCTGATTATCCCAAAGGCCCTTCGTTTGGCCATCGGCAGGCAGGATGCTCGTGAGGGCGTTATAAACCTCCTGCGCCAGGCGCTTCCATTCCTCCCGGACAGCTTCTTCTGCTTTCCTGACCGCCTGGGAAGCCTCCTCCGCAGGCAGAAGGGCCAGAAAGCGGTTAGGGAAGGTGGGGCGGCCGAGATCCTCCGGCGTGGGCTGACAGGACAGCCCATAAGCTTTGTGCAGCCAGTGATCGCACAGCGGCTGTCCCCGAAGGGAAGGGAAAACGATCACGTCCGGACCGAACTCGTCGGCCAGGCTCTCCATGGCCTTCCAGGAGAGGTAGGACAAAATCCAGCTTCCCATCCAGAGGTCCTGGGTACGTCGGGCGGCGGCGATGAACTCCTGCACCGGGCCGATGGAGAAAACCAGAAACGCCGGATTCGGCAGAGCGTCTGCGATCGCCGCTGAAATCGAGAGATGCTGTTCTAACGGATGATCAGGCTGGCGGGTATCGGCCGGCAGCAGGCGCACCCACCCCTTGAGGCTCGTCTTTCGGGCAAGCTCTTCATACAAAAGCCGCCAGATGCGGAAGTAGAGGCGCTTCTCCTTATCCTGCGTGGCCAGTTGCTGAACCCAGGGCTGGAGGATGTGCTGACCGGCTGCTGTCTGTACCTCATTGTCCAGGTTCTGAAAGTTTTGAGACGGTAACCGCACGGATTGAGGCTGTGCGCCTGCCGCAAGAGGATGGGTCAGGCTGGGCTCGACTTGGTCCCAGTAGGCTGTGGCCCCTTCAGGAAAGTTCACCCGGTCGGCCGCCGAAGCAATATGGTCGGCTTTCGTCGCCCGCTCTTTTTCATCTGCGGTCGCAGTCCGTCCCAAAGCGATACTTTGTAGCGCCTCCGCCAGCTGCTCGTGGGGCGTGTGGGGTACCGACCGTAAGACCAGGGCCTTCCCCGGAGGGTCGTGGAGAAAGGCAACGATTTTGCGGGCCCAGCGGGCTACCATAGGTTGACCTCCAAGCAGGGAGCAATATTCTGGATATCCTGGATGAAGGCATTGATCAGGGAGAGATCGGGAGCATCCACAAAACCTTCGGGGCCTTGCCGTTTCAACTTTTGTCTCTCTCCATCTTTCAACATTTTTGCTTCGAAAAGCGTCAGTACTAAGGCATATTTACGATTCATCAGACGGGTTACCCGGATAAAAAGGGGCGAAGCTCGACGATCATGCTCGCGGGCTTCTAAGATCCCGGTGGCTGCTGCACGAGCTTGTTGTTCATTCATTCCTTGCTGCTGGTATTGGTTGTAAAGGGACCGGAAGAAGAACACGATCGGTAGCCCGAACGCCGACCGCTGAACTGGTTGGGTTAAAGGTTGTCCTTGAACAGCATTCTTTACATTTTGGTAATCCGGTGGACGTCGATTGCGAAATCGTTGCATCTGTTGCCCAATCGAATCCAGCGCATCTTTCCAAGATCCAAAGGCCTTTTCCACCACCCATATCTTGCACGCATCTGGGTGGAGCACATCAAAAGTAGACGGTGGGGTAATGCTTGCGCTCGTCCCCATTATCCTCATTAGGATTTCCCTTAACTGTTTCAGGCCCTGTTGCAACTCTTGTTGAAGCCCCTTAGGGGTGTCGGATTGCACTTCCAGAGGAGGAAATCCAGAGAGCGAGTCAGTAGCCTCGATGATCTTTGTCACTTGGAGACTTCCAGCGCCCCTTCGAGATCGAGCTCCGATGCCGCCTAGATGCGTCAACAGCCATAGAGCCGCATAGGCCTGCTCAAAAGCATGATCAGTCTTTGCCCCCGGCCTTAACAGGAGTTCAAGGTCGAAGGATGTTCCTGCCTGAATCGCATGTCGCTCTGGTGCGTTACCGGTTCCTCTGGCCGCAAAGAACAAGTAAGCAATACCTGGTTTGCCATAATGGCGCGTTCGGTTATCCAATTCGGTCAATTGCGAGAACGGCGCGGTTCTAAGGGCATCACGTTGATGAACCCGCACCACTACGGGGGAGGCGCCGTTAGTGCTTCCAAAGACGGCGGATTCTGCTTCGCGAAGGGCATCGAGGTTGCCGTCCCCGACTACACCGCCCAGAAGGGCCCGGAGCCAAAAGCGCAGGGCACCCCGGATGGAAGCAGCTCGCAGTTCCGGGGTACCGCGAGGGTGGGCGCCGGCCAGAAATAGCGGGGTGACAGTTTCGATAGTCACCTCCATACATGGCCTCCTCAAAACTATAGCTTTCGGGAGAATTGGGATCGACATTATCTTAATCGGACAACCGTGGTCCTCTCAACACGGGAACAAGAAGAGGCATTCTACGGTGGACGCCGGGCCACGGGCGGCATCCCGAACCGGCTGGTGGTGTGTTCGCCAGAGGGCCGGCCTCGTAGCCCAGGCGGATAAGGTCCGGAAGGCCGGATACCGTGAAGGAGACCATCCGGCCCCCGATGTTGGGGCTATACGGAGCACGAAGCCCGACCCCCAGGTCGCCTGGGATCGGCTCCCCGTTGAAGACCCCTGCCTTCCGCCGCAGCTTCTCCGCCAACGCCCGTGCGAATCCCGGCTCCTGTGGCGAAAATGATACTGCTTGGCCACCTTGCCGTCCGCTGGCCGGCGGCAGGCGGAAAGGGTGGTCGGCGAGCGGACGGTGAAGGCCGGCGTCGGCTCGACCCCTATTTGCTTCTCTGTCACCGGCTGGGGTCGCAGCCGGAATTCGGTCTCCGGCAGCCCCGGGGCCAGGCCCTCCACGGCCGCCGGGACCGGCGAGGGAACCCACCAGGCGGCAGCCCACTGGGCCCACAACCCGGTCCGAACCGGCCGCAAGCCGTGGGGCCAGGAGTAAGTCAGCGGCTTATACCGCCGTTCCTCCGGATGGCCCCACCCCGGCGCATGAAGCCGATGGGCAGCCTGGTAAAGCCCCCACCCTACGGCTGTGCAGACCAGGCCTCGCGCCCACTGGGGGTATCCCCAGGGCAGCGACGCCGGTTGCAGGAAACACATTAAAATCTTCAGTCGCATCCGACCTCCTTGAAACGTTTTACATAGCCTTCAGTCGCTTCTTTTCCCTGTACGGCGGGCCTGCTGGAAAGTCTGCAAACTGGTGGTCTCGGCGCCTTCAAACCGCGTCGAGCGCCAGTTGTGCCCGGACGACTAGCCGTAGTTAGGTGAGGCGAGCAGGGGCCGCGGTGTCCGCGAGCCGGCCTCACCGCCAATAGAGATTACCCACCCGCTGCCCCATGATGACCTCAGTCCGCCGGACTTTGCTTCGATCCCACTATGGTGCGATTTAAAGGGTGCCGCCCCACCGTCCTACATCCGTCTCATGTGCAGTTTCCATCCCACTATGGTGCGATTTAAAGAAGATTTCCGCTCACGGCGACTCCGCCGTGGCCGTCGTTTCCATCCCACTATGGTGGGATTTAAAGCCGTAGACCTGGGGGTTGAGTACGCCCGTGAGAGCATCGTTTCCATCCCACTATGGTGCGATTTAAAGCCTGCTCCGCACCCGCCAGCGCTACCCCCTCTTCCCGGTTTCCATCCCACTATGGTGCGATTTAAAGGTCGTTCAAGCCTGGGTTGATAAGGAAAAAGGACCCGTTTCCATCCCACTATGGTGCGATTTAAAGCGGCCGGTCAAGAACGTTTTTGTCGGCCCGCACTTTCGTTTCCATCCCACTATGGTGCGATTTAAAGACGCACGCTTGCGCGCGCCACTACGCCGAGTCGATAGCGTTTCCATCCCACTATGGTGCGATTTAAAGTTTGGCGAACCGGGCCAGCCCTGCCCGCTCGCGGAAGTTTCCATCCCACTATGGTGCGATTTAAAGGGGCTCTGAGGGTTATCCGGCGCAGGGGGCAGGCATGAGTTTCCATCCCACTATGGTGCGATTTAAAGCGACTTCGAGGCCGCCCGGGCCGAGGTTGCGGCCGTCGTTTCCATCCCACTATGGTGCGATTTAAAGCGGAGGCAGTACTCCACCCCATCGCCGTCTTCTCCGAGTTTCCATCCCACTATGGTGCGATTTAAAGCCGTTTTGTTCGGCCAGCCCGTAGAGGTAACTGTATGTTTCCATCCCACTATGGTGCGATTTAAAGTTGAAGCCGTCGCCCGAACCACTACCTATGCCCATTTGTTTCCATCCCACTATGGTGCGATTTAAAGCTTGCCGTCGTACTCAAGCCGGATATGCGGGATGAGGTTTCCATCCCACTATGGTGCGATTTAAAGTCACCCGGGTGATCCGGTAGCCGATCTTGGCCGCCTCCGTTTCCATCCCACTATGGTGCGATTTAAAGCTGGGGGTGAAAGGATGGAAGGAGGTCAAGATGAAGAGACGTTTCCATCCCACTATGGTGCGATTTAAAGGGCCTTGACCCCTGACCCACTTGCATGATGACGCACCCGTTTCCATCCCACTATGGTGCGATTTAAAGCGAGCCTGCCCGGAGAAACGGAGGGATGGAAATGGCGTTTCCATCCCACTATGGTGCGATTTAAAGGGGACCTTGGGGAGCTGCGGCGGCTGTGGCGGGAGCGAAGTTTCCATCCCACTATGGTGCGATTTAAAGGGGTATGTAGTGGCCCCGGCCGTCCATCGCCACCCCGTTCGTTTCCATCCCACTATGGTGCGATTTAAAGCTGCCGGACGTAAGGGCGATATTCAGTTGTATGCGGCGTTTCCATCCCACTATGGTGCGATTTAAAGACGGGCCACCTCCCGGTAGTGCCGGCGACACCACCGCGTTTCCATCCCACTATGGTGCGATTTAAAGCGGAGGCAGTACTCCACCCCATCGCCGTCTTCTCCGAGTTTCCATCCCACTATGGTGCGATTTAAAGGCGCCAGAGGGCCCGCCGACGCGGGTTCTGGCAGTAGTTTCCATCCCACTATGGTGCGATTTAAAGCCGGGACCCGCCCCCGCCGGGCTACGGGCACTGCCCGTTTCCATCCCACTATGGTGCGATTTAAAGGGCCGCGACGCCGGCCGGGGGGGCGACCGCCGCGTCCGTTTCCATCCCACTATGGTGCGATTTAAAGCTGGCCGGGGCGAAGTCATTGAATTCGCCCCTCCCCGTTTCCATCCCACTATGGTGCGATTTAAAGGGGGGGCCGGGAGGATAAGTATCCGGAGAGCCTCATCGTTTCCATCCCACTATGGTGCGATTTAAAGCTCGCGTGAGACCCGTACATTTTGTGCGAGCCCGGACTGGTTTCCATCCCACTATGGTGCGATTTAAAGCAGGAGGAGGAGGGCATCGTCACCTGCCCGGTCTGCGTTTCCATCCCACTATGGTGCGATTTAAAGGTTCGGGTCAAGCTCCCCGAACCTGTCGATGAGTTGTTTCCATCCCACTATGGTGCGATTTAAAGATTGAACTCCCGTATGGCCGTAAGTTCGGCGATGGCGTTTCCATCCCACTATGGTGCGATTTAAAGGCAGGCTGCTGGGCATTGTTGGGGTCGGGCCTGCCCGTTTCCATCCCACTATGGTGCGATTTAAAGGTCATCCAGCAGGTGCTTTAAGCTAACCATCTTTACAGTTTCCATCCCACTATGGTGCGATTTAAAGGATGTGGAGGCTGGGCGGCCGGCCGGCCTGGATTCGTTTCCATCCCACTATGGTGCGATTTAAAGCGCCACCCGCATGACCTAAAGCCCCACCAGAAAGACCGTTTCCATCCCACTATGGTGCGATTTAAAGCGAGGGGCTGAGCGTTCTGGAGAACGTGGCCAGGGCGTTTCCATCCCACTATGGTGCGATTTAAAGCCTGCTGCCAGAGCTGCCAGAACCAGTTGCGGCCCTGTTTCCATCCCACTATGGTGCGATTTAAAGAAGGCGGTGGCCTGCTCGGGCGAAAGCAGGCCGCCCGTTTCCATCCCACTATGGTGCGATTTAAAGTCGCAGCGGTTGTATCAAGATACACACTTACTTGCGGTTTCCATCCCACTATGGTGCGATTTAAAGCCAGGAGGGCGGCCAGCCTGGTCTTGCCCCAGCGCGTTTCCATCCCACTATGGTGCGATTTAAAGCCATGATCCGGGCCGGGCCGACCCCACGCACATCCGTTTCCATCCCACTATGGTGCGATTTAAAGTTGTCAGCTGGAGCCACTCCTCAGAAGCCATAAGGTAGTTTCCATCCCACTATGGTGCGATTTAAAGGGGTCTCGTGAACATCCCACTTCATGACAGACCTCCTCGTTTCCATCCCACTATGGTGCGATTTAAAGCGGCCTGCTTTCGCCCGAGCAGGCCACCGCCTTCTTAGTTTCCATCCCACTATGGTGCGATTTAAAGTTGAGCTGGCCGATGATGTGGGCCGCACCCTCCCGGCGTTTCCATCCCACTATGGTGCGATTTAAAGCGAATCCGAAGTTGACGCCGTGGCCCTCTGGCTGGCGTTTCCATCCCACTATGGTGCGATTTAAAGTATACCGGCGGTAAAAACGAATCCGGGTGGGCCCCGTTTCCATCCCACTATGGTGCGATTTAAAGCCGGAGCGGCGGGCTTCCTCCCGGATCGTTTCGCCCGTTTCCATCCCACTATGGTGCGATTTAAAGGGGGGCCCTCCGCCAGGGCCCCGAGGACCGCCCCCTCCGTTTCCATCCCACTATGGTGCGATTTAAAGACACCCCGTAGCGGCATCAGGTTTGCCTCCTTGCGCGTTTCCATCCCACTATGGTGCGATTTAAAGCCAGATGTTCACCCTGAAGTCCTACATCGGGGCCTTGTTTCCATCCCACTATGGTGCGATTTAAAGCGGCGCCGACGCTGACCGTCCCGGCCCACTGCCCGCGTTTCCATCCCACTATGGTGCGATTTAAAGGAGCCCGCAACTCGATCGCGCCGTACATTCAGAACTAGTTTCCATCCCACTATGGTGCGATTTAAAGCCGTCTTTATCTACCTGCTCATTACCTTTGTCCTGCGTTTCCATCCCACTATGGTGCGATTTAAAGATTCTGGCAGAATTTGCTATAATTCAACCGAGAACTGGTTTCCATCCCACTATGGTGCGATTTAAAGGGCGAAGACCGTTGCGGGGGCCATCGGCCGCTTTGCCGTTTCCATCCCACTATGGTGCGATTTAAAGCATGGCCCGCCTCCTCAAGACCGACCCGTTAGACGAGGTTTCCATCCCACTATGGTGCGATTTAAAGGCTGCTGGTGGCCGACCCCGAGACCGGCCGGCCCTTCCGTTTCCATCCCACTATGGTGCGATTTAAAGCCGCGGGCCTTGCCGGCCGCCGATTCCAGGGCCTGAGTTTCCATCCCACTATGGTGCGATTTAAAGCGGCGGCCTCGGGCCAGAACCAGGGCCTGGGTCCCTCCGTTTCCATCCCACTATGGTGCGATTTAAAGTCGGTCTCCTCCCAGTCCAGGTCCTCCAGTTTCCAGGTTTCCATCCCACTATGGTGCGATTTAAAGGGTAGCAATGGTTCCGGCAACGAAGTTCCCGAAGCTGTTTCCATCCCACTATGGTGCGATTTAAAGCCGGAGCGGGTCCGGAAACCGGACGAGTACTGCGACGTTTCCATCCCACTATGGTGCGATTTAAAGTCGATGAGGACTGGCTCGAGGCGGAGCGGATACTGGTTTCCATCCCACTATGGTGCGATTTAAAGGGGCCTGCCGCCGCAGGTTATTCGTCAGACCCTGCTGGGTTTCCATCCCACTATGGTGCGATTTAAAGTTGTCCATGTCCCCGGCCGGGAAGAGCCCCTTACCGGTTTCCATCCCACTATGGTGCGATTTAAAGTTCGGACCCGGGGTCCGGCTGGGGCACGCACCGGTCGTTTCCATCCCACTATGGTGCGATTTAAAGGGCGGATACGGGCTGCCGGCCGACCTGATGTACTAAGTTTCCATCCCACTATGGTGCGATTTAAAGGGGCTCGCACTGTTGTCACGGGTCCCACAGCAACTAGTTTCCATCCCACTATGGTGCGATTTAAAGCCCATCCCTTCCGGCGGAAGATGCCGGCTTTTGCCGGTTTCCATCCCACTATGGTGCGATTTAAAGGTGTGGCTGACCGAACGGGGGGAGGACGCCGGAATCCGTTTCCATCCCACTATGGTGCGATTTAAAGCCGCCACGAGGCCGGCGACCGCGGGCGGCTCAAGCCCCGTTTCCATCCCACTATGGTGCGATTTAAAGTCCAGGGGAGGGTTCCCCTGGCGGCGGCAACCCCCCGTTTCCATCCCACTATGGTGCGATTTAAAGCGGTGGTCTCGGCCTTCCTGGGCCGGCGGCCGGGCCGCGTTTCCATCCCACTATGGTGCGATTTAAAGCGGCAGGGTGTCGCCTTCTTCATCCGGTCCGAATCCGTTTCCATCCCACTATGGTGCGATTTAAAGCGTTCCGCCCGAGGCGAAGAAGCTGACATTGTATTCCGTTTCCATCCCACTATGGTGCGATTTAAAGCGGTTTCTGGAAGCCCTCCGGGAACTTTTCCTCGACGTTTCCATCCCACTATGGTGCGATTTAAAGGCGTGATGGCTTCCAAAAGCCGCTCGACCTCATCAGTTTCCATCCCACTATGGTGCGATTTAAAGGCCAGCGCCTCCAGCGCCGAGGTTACCGACCTGGCCCGTTTCCATCCCACTATGGTGCGATTTAAAGATGGAGGCGTCGGAACTGCTGGCCGAGCTGAAGCGCGTTTCCATCCCACTATGGTGCGATTTAAAGCCGGAATAACCGCTCCGCTTGCCCTGGTAGCAAAATGTTTCCATCCCACTATGGTGCGATTTAAAGTGAGGTGGGATATTCACGAGACCCGCCAGGTGGTCGTTTCCATCCCACTATGGTGCGATTTAAAGCAGGTCGGCTATATCCAGCAGCCTGGCCGCAATCCGTTTCCATCCCACTATGGTGCGATTTAAAGGTTGTGGTGAAGGGCCGGACCGGAAGGCCGTCCCGCGTTTCCATCCCACTATGGTGCGATTTAAAGCAATCAGTTTGCCCCGAACGCGCAGGGCATCTGCCCCGTTTCCATCCCACTATGGTGCGATTTAAAGAAGCACCTGGGGGTCGAGCCGGAGGCCGGCGACCTTGGTTTCCATCCCACTATGGTGCGATTTAAAGCGGGCGCTGGCTGAGGCGAGGCGGTTCAGCCTCCACGTTTCCATCCCACTATGGTGCGATTTAAAGAATCACGTTAGCAATGGCCTGCCAGCCGGCCTCAACCCGTTTCCATCCCACTATGGTGCGATTTAAAGGATAATCAACACCCGGGCAAAAAGTGGCCAAAATCCCGTTTCCATCCCACTATGGTGCGATTTAAAGTTTTCTGAGCGAAAGCGTATCTGGTAGACTTCAACCGTTTCCATCCCACTATGGTGCGATTTAAAGTCATCAACTGCCTCTTTTGCTGCCCTCATGAAACGAGTTTCCATCCCACTATGGTGCGATTTAAAGCCTAGAAAGGTGATTATTGCCCGCCTACCAGGCGGGTTTCCATCCCACTATGGTGCGATTTAAAGAAAAGTCATAAGCAAAACCGTCTGCAGGTTTACGCACCGTTTCCATCCCACTATGGTGCGATTTAAAGCGGCCTGCTGGTAGGCTCGGGCGAAGGTGTCCTGGGTTTCCATCCCACTATGGTGCGATTTAAAGCTCCTGACCTCCTTTTCCCTACCCCCAACACCTCCTGTTTCCATCCCACTATGGTGCGATTTAAAGCCGGGTCCGGCTGTAAAACTCGTAGTAGGGACCCCGTTTCCATCCCACTATGGTGCGATTTAAAGGCATACAACCTCGCGTTGCACCGCTGACAGCTGACCGTTTCCATCCCACTATGGTGCGATTTAAAGGGTCACCGACTCTGTCGGCAATACCTGGAAAAAAGCGTTTCCATCCCACTATGGTGCGATTTAAAGTCTGCGCATCACCTTCCGGCTCCGAACTCCCATCTGCCGTTTCCATCCCACTATGGTGCGATTTAAAGACCCGCTCCTCTCGAAGCTCGAGGCGCTCCTGAACCGTTTCCATCCCACTATGGTGCGATTTAAAGAAAGCGGACACTGAATCTGCCGGATCAGACGCCACCGTTTCCATCCCACTATGGTGCGATTTAAAGTACCACCTCGGCCGTCCACCCGGACTGCCCAGCTTCGTTTCCATCCCACTATGGTGCGATTTAAAGTTTTTTGCTGCCCGCCTGCCCCGTCCGCCGTCATAGAGTTTCCATCCCACTATGGTGCGATTTAAAGCGGTTGACGGGATTGGGTTGAACTCGTTATCCAGAAGCGTTTCCATCCCACTATGGTGCGATTTAAAGCGGGTCAGCCCCCGAAACGACACTTCAGAAGACGCCGTTTCCATCCCACTATGGTGCGATTTAAAGATTTCCTGCCCCAACCGCTCTAATTCCGCCTGTACCGTTTCCATCCCACTATGGTGCGATTTAAAGGTGGCAAACTTGTACCCCTGGGGTCGTATAGCACTAATATGTTTCCATCCCACTATGGTGCGATTTAAAGGCTGCCGGGTCCGGGTAGGTAAACAGCACATCAGCCGTTTCCATCCCACTATGGTGCGATTTAAAGGAGCTTTGATGAGGTGTTGGCGTTAGTAACAAAATACGGTTTCCATCCCACTATGGTGCGATTTAAAGGCACCCCGGAGTGGGGCGCCTCCCCCGCTCTTGGCCCTATTTTAATCCGACCCGGCCGGCCTGTCAAGACCCCGCCAGGCCAACCTCTCAGAATCCCTCACCACCCAGTGCCGTCAACCCCCGGTCACCGAAAATCCCCGGCACGTCGACGGCTGTTTATGTTAAAAAAGCCGGGTGGCGCAACCGTGCCACCGGGTCCGGCCTCCCTTCTCCACAGACTCGGCACAAGCATCAGGGAGCCGCATGGAACCGGAATCTCATTCGCAGCCGCAGTCCCTTTACAGCTTCCCAACCTTCCGGTTAGCGTCCAGGACCTCTAGCCTCCACCTTCTTCTCCCGCACCCTGGATGGCAGCGACCCAGACACGGCAGCTGCTCCGGCGAAACGCCGGAACGCACGGCCGCCAGCTGGACCGGCAGGTCCCCTGGGGTGTAAAATTCGACCCGGAATGGAACTCGAAGAGTTCATTAACCGCCTCGCCTCCGCCGAACCCTCGCCAGGGGGCGGGGCCGCGGCGGCCCTCACCGGCGCCCTCGCCGCCGGCCTCTTCGCTAAGGCCTGCAACCTCACTATCGGCCGGGAGAAATTCAAAGCCGTCGAGGCCGACGTCCGCCGCCTCCTTGACCAGGTCGAACCCCTCCGCCGCCGCCTCTTCGACCTCATCGAAGCCGACGCCGCGGCTTACCGTGAGGTCGCCGCCGCCTATCGGATGCCCCGCCAATCGGACGCTGAAAAGGCCGCCCGTGCCGCCGCCATTCAGGCCGCCCTGAAGCAAGCCACGGAAGTTCCCCTGGCCATCGCGGAGGCCTGCCGGGACCTCCTCCGGCTCGGACCCGAAGTTGCGGCCAAGACCAACCCCGCCCTGCGCAGCGATGTTGCCCTGGGGGCGGTCCTGGCTCACGCGGCCGCCCACGGCGTCTGGTTTAATATCAAAGACAACCTCGACAACGTCACCGACCAGGAGTTCAGGACCCAGGTCAGCGAGTCCGTCGCCAGCATCCGGGGCGACTGCGATGCCCTCCTCGCTGAGGTCAGCCGGGTGCTCCCTGACTACTTCAACGTTCGGGCCGGTAAGTCGGCCGCCGGCTGAGAATGCCTGCCCAGGTTCTCGACGGCCGCCCGGTGGCTAACCGGATTCTCGAGGAGGTCGCCGCCGGCTCGGCCGAGCTGGCCGCCATCCGGGGACGGCCCCCCGCACTGGTCGCCGTCGGGGTCGGGGACGACCCGGCGACCCGCTCATATTTCAGGTCCATTGGCCGCCTGGCCGAGAAGGCCGCCATTCGTTTCGAAGCCCGCTACCTTCCGGCCGACGCCTCCACCGACGGGCTCATCGAAGAAATCCGCCGGCTCAACGTCGACCCGGCCGTGGACGGCATCCTGGTTCAGATGCCCCTGCCCGCCCACCTCGACGCCGCCCGGGTCGCCGAAACCCTCGACCCGAAGAAGGACGTGGACGGCATAACCCCGGACAATGCCGGCCGTCTCTTCCTGGGCCGGCCCCAGCTTGTTCCCAGCACGCCGGTCGGCGGCCTCGAGGTGCTCCGGGCCTACGGCATCCCCATCGAGGGCCGCCGGGCCGTCGTGGTGGGCCGGAGCAATATCCTGGGCAAGCCCCTGGCTCTCATGCTCCTGAACGAAAACGCCACCGTCACCGTCTGCCACACCCGCACCCGCAACCTGGCGGAGGTTACCCGGGAGGCCGAAATCCTGTGCGTCGGGGCTGGCCGGCCCGGCCTCATTACGGCAGATATGGTCCGCCCTCGGGCCGTTGTCCTCGACTTCGGAACGAACTGGACCGAACGGGGCCTCGTCGGCGACGTCGACTTTGAGGCCGTAAAGGAGGTCGCCGGGGCCATCACGCCCGTGCCCGGCGGCATCGGGCCGGTCACAACGGCCGTTCTACTCCGGAATACCCTCGAGGCCGCCCGCAGGCATTAGCCGCCCGTCGACCCTGCCGGCTGGCGGGGCCGGGCCACCAGAACCGGGCACGGCGCATGCCCAAGGACCTTCTGGGTGATGTTCCCGATAGGGGTCTCCCTGCGTTCGGACGTCCCCCGGGCTCCAATGACAACCAGGTCGGCCGGCCACTCCCGGGCGATCCGAATAAGCTGGTCGGCCGGGTCGCCCAGGCGAAGTTCTGAGGTCGCCGCCGGGTACCGGGTCCGCAGCCGGGCGGCAAGCCGGTCAGCGGCGGCCTGGGCATTCCGCTCTTCGGCCTCGGCCAGGGCCTCCCAGACGCGCCGGGCTTCCGCCTGTGCCGGGGCCGGCCGGGCGAGCTCGTGAACAACGGCAACGGCCCGCACTTCGGTATCGCTTCCGAAGGGCAGTCGGGTCAGCAGGTCGGCCCCGAAGGCCGCATAGGGCGACGGGTCCGCGGCCAGGAGCACCCGCCAGGGCCGCCCGGATGGCACCGGGGCCCGCCCGTCCCGCAGCTTCACCACCAGGACCGAGCACGGTGCGTAGCGGACAACGTGGTGGGAGACGCTGCCGAGGATCCAGTAGAGGATCGGGTTCAGGCCCCGGGCGCCCATAACGACCAGGTCAGCGCGCCGCTCCCGGGCTACCTGAACAACCTCATCGGCCGGCTGACCGGTCAGGACAACCGTCTCCGTCGGACTGCCCCATTCGCCCAGCCGGCCCGCAACCTGACCCGCATACCCTTTGGCCTCAGCCTCCTGGGCCGCAAGATACTCCTCCATCAGACGGTACACCTCGGGGCCCAGCAGGGGGTCGCCGGCCGCGTAGACGGTCCGGACCGGTTCAATAACGGTGAGGACAATGAACTCCGTTTCCGGCCCCGGCTTGAGGGCCCGCAGGAATTCGACTGCCGCCTCCGAATGCTTCGACCCATCGACGGCGACAAGGACCCGCACTTTTGCAGCCACTTATGTTACCTCCATCCGGCAGGCCTGGAGTATCATTTGACTGGCGCTTTGCCCTTCAAGTATGGCTGAAACCGCCTTCCGAAGTCTACCAAGCGTCGACCGGCTTGCCGCCGACCCCCGGGTCCTGGCCGAGCTGGCCGACCTTCCCCGCCACCGGGTGGTTGAACTGGTCCGGGCGGAGCTGGCGGCCGCCCGGGCGGCCATCGCCGCCGGGGCGCCGGCTCCGGACTACGAGGCCCTGGTCGGCCGCATCATCCGGCGGGGCCTGGGCCTTCTGGTCCTCTCGCTCCGGCGGGTCGTTAACGCCACGGGCGTCATTATCCACACAAATCTGGGCCGGGCGCCCCTCAGCCGGGCCGCCCGGGCCGCCATCGAGGCGGTTGCCCGGGGCTATTCCAACCTGGAGTTCGACCTGGAAACCGGTGAGCGGGGCCACCGCCACACCCACCTGGAGGAACTGCTCTGTCAGGTTACCGGGGCCGAGGCGGGCTTTGCGGTGAATAACAACGCGGCGGCGGTGCTCCTCGGCCTTACGGCCCTGGCCCAGGGTCGGGAAGTGATTGTTTCCCGGGGACAGGCGGTGGAGATCGGCGGCGGCTTCCGGATTCCGGATGTCCTGCGGCAGTCCGGGGCGCGGCTTGTCGAGGTCGGAACGACCAACCGAACATACCTGCGGGACTATGAGGCCGCGGTCGGCCCCGACACGGCCGCCATCCTGCGGGTCCACCGGAGCAACTTTCGAATTGTCGGGTTCACCACCGAGCCCGACGTGGCGGAGCTGACCGGGCTGGCCCACGGCCGGGGTATCCTGCTCCTGGACGACCTTGGCAGCGGCTGTCTCATCGACACCACCCGATTCGGCCTGGCAAAAGAGCCCCTGGTTCAGGAGAGCATTGCGGCCGGGGCCGACCTGGTCTTCTTCTCCGGGGACAAGCTCCTGGGCGGGCCCCAGGCCGGGATAGTCGTCGGCCGCCGGGAGCTGGTGGAACGGCTGCGCCGCCACCCCCTCGCCCGGGCGGTGCGGATTGATAAGCTCTGCCTGGCGGCCCTGGCGGCAACCCTGCTTCACTATCTCAAGGACGAGGCCCTGACGGAAATCCCCGTCTGGTGGATGGTCGCCCGGCCCGCCGACGAGGTCCGGGCCCGGGCGGCCGCCTGGGCCGAACGGGTCGCGGGCCTGGCCCAACTGGACATCGTGGCCGTGGAGTCGGCGGTCGGGGGCGGGAGCCTGCCGGGCGAGACGCTGCCCTCCTTCGCCCTGGCCGTCCGGCCCCGGGATGGGGACGTTGTCGGACTGGCCCGGCGGTTGCGGCTCGGGTCGCCGGCGGTGGTGGGCCGGGTGGAGGCCGGGCGGCTCCTGCTTGACCCCCGGACGGTCCTGCCCGAAGATGAGGCGGACCTGCTTACGGCCCTGCGGCAGGCGCTATCTGGGTAAGAAAAAGCGCCGGGCCGGCGCGTGCCGGCCCGGTCGGCAGGTCATTCGGGCTTTTCGGGTCAGGCGGAAAGTACCCGCTCGATCTCGTTCTTGAGGTCCCGCTTCGGCCGGGCCCCGACGATACGGCCCACTTCCTGCCCGTTCTTGAAGATGAGCAGGGTCGGGATTCCCCGGATGCCGAACCGCATCGTCGTCTGCATGTTCTCGTCGGTGTTCAGCTTGGCAAAGACCACCTTGCCGTTGTACTCCTGCGCCAGCTCCTCGACGATGGGGGCGATGATCCGGCAGGGCTGGCACCAGGGTGCCCAGAAATCGACGACCACCGGCTTATCGCTCTTCAAGACGACCTGCTCGAAGTTCGAGTCGTTCACCTCACTGATCAGGGCAGTTGCCATTAAGCGCTTTACCTCCGTCTGGTCCAACAGCTGTTTAAATTATAGCACCCCTGAACCGGGCGGCTAGAGTTTGCCGGTTCGCAGGACCGCAAAGAGCAGGGTCAGGGTCAGAAACACCGCAAAGGCGGCCGTCAGCAGGCCGAGAACCGAGACGTCGAATACCCGGGGGCCCGGCCCGTTCTGGAGGAGCACCACGGCCCCGATGGTCACGGCCATCGCCACCAGCGCCAGCGCAAGCCGGTTGGCCGCCGGCTCCAGGGCACCGGTCGAAACCTCGGCCTCGGCCCGCTCAATCCGGACCGAAAGCTCCCCGGTCGCGGCCTGGCCCAGGACCGTATTTAACCGGCGGGGCAGGGCGGCGGCATTGACCGCCAGGTCGCTCACCGTGCTTACAAGCTGGCGCAAAAGCCGGTCGGGGGAAGCCTGCTCCGCCATCAGCCGGCGGGCAAAGGGTTCAGCGATATCCGCGACGCTCACCGACGGATTAAGCGTTATTAAAATCCCTTCGGTCGTCATCAGGGTCTTGGCCAGAAGGGTCAGGTCCGGCGGCAGCCGCAAATGGAACCGGTGAGCCAGGCTTAGAAATTCTTCAAAAGAATGCCGAAGCCGGATGTCTCGAATGGGCACCGCGTAGTACCGCCGCAGCAGCCGGGCGGCCTCATAACGAAGCCGGTGGATATCGATCCGGCGTGAAACGAAGCTCAGCTCAACCAGGCGCCGGACCAGCTCGTCCACGTCGTGCCGGACCAGGGCGATGGCCAGCTCCGCCAGCTCTTCCCGCAGTTTGGGGTCCACGTAGCCGACGATGCCGAAGTCCATGAAGGTGATGCGGCCCTCCGGGCTGACAAAGATATTTCCGGGGTGGGGGTCGGCGTGGAAGAAGCCGTGGTCGAAGACCTGGGTCAGAATCGCTTCGGCAATCCGCTGGGCAACGGCGGTCGGGTCGTGGCCGGCGGCCCGCAGACCGGCCACGTCGGTGATTTTGACCCCGTAGACCCGCTCCAGCGTCAGCACCTGGCGGCCGGTGTGGGACCAGATGACCTCGGGAATGTGCACCCGGTCGTCGCCGGCAAAGTTTTCCCGAAACCGGTCGGCGTGGTGGCCCTCAAGGCGAAAATCCAGCTCGGCCCGGATGGTGTGGGCGAACTCCTCGGCCACCTCGGTCAGGGCGTAAATTTTCCCGAGCTCCGTTCGCCGCTCCAGGAGGGCCGCCAGGTCGTGCAGGATCGCCAGGTCGGCCTCAATCCGCTCCTCGATGCCGGGCCGCTGGACCTTGACCACTACCGGACGGCCGTCGGGCAGGGTGGCCGGATGGACCTGGGCGAGGGAGGCGGCGGCCAGGGGCTTCGGGTCGAAGGCGGCAAAGAGCTCCTCCAGGGGCGCCCCAAGCTCGGCCTCGACAACCGGCCGGACCTGCTCGAAATCCACCGGGGGGACCTCATCCTGAAGTTTTTCCAGCTCCCGGGCCAGGGCCGGCGGAATCAGGTCCCGACGGGCGCTCAGGAACTGGCCCAGCTTGATGGCCGTCGGCCCGAGCTCCTCCAGGACGAGCCGGACCCGCTCTGCGGGCGTCAGGTGGGCGACCCCGTCGGGGGACCGGCCGAAGAGCCGGCGGCGCCAGGGAACCAGGTGGTCGAGGCCGACCTGGTCGACCAGGTAGCCGAACCCGTGGCGGAAGAGGACGTTGGCGACTTCCCGGTAGCGCCCGGCCTGCCGGTAAGCGGTGGTAATCGGCCGCAGAAACATCAGACCCTCCCCTCCGCCTTATATTCCGGGCCGCCCGGCCGTGTCAACCCCCGGCCCGGACCCTCAGCAGGGACGGGTTGAGGCGACCAGGGGAAAGTAAAGCCGAAACGGGCCGGCCGGGGCTGGCGGGGGAGCGGGGGCAACGGCCCGCACGGCCCGGTAGGCGTTGACCAGCCCGTATCCAAAGTACTGGTCCCGCCCCGGACTTCCCAGGTCGTCGGCGGTCTGGAAGAGAATTGATGCGACCGCGTCCGGCCCCAGGTCGCACCGGAGGGAAAGGACCAGGGCGGCCGCCGCGCTCACGTGGGGCGCGGCCATCGAGGTGCCCGAGCCCGGGGCGTATGAACCGCCCGGATAGGTGCTCAAGATGTTTACGCCCGGCGCCGCCAGGTCGATGTAGCTCCCGTAGTTGGAGAACCAGGCCCGCTGGAGGGAACTGTCCACCGCCCCGACCGCAATCACGTGGTCGAACGCGGCGGGGTATATAACGCTGTTACAGCTCGGTCGGCAATTACCCGCGGCAGCGACAATAACGGCTCCCCTGGCGTAGGCGGCATCAACAGCGTCTTTAAGAACCTGGTCATAATCGGTGCCGCCCAGGCTCAGGTTTATAACCCGGGCCCCAAAAGCGAGGGCGGCGTCACGGATGGCCTGGGCTACGGTTGTCGTATCGCCCGAGCCGGTACTGTCCAGGGCCTTCAAGGCGACAAGTTTTACCCCCGGCGCCACCCCGGCCACCCCGACGCCGTTGTTGGTCCTGGCCGCGATGATCCCGGCCACGTGGGTCCCGTGGCCGTTGTCGTCCTGAGTTGGGCCGGGGTAATAGTTGACATAATTAGCCTGGGCGGCGCACTGGTCCTGGAGGTCCGGGTGGCCGCAGTCGACCCCGGTGTCCACCACCCCCACCTTTACGGCGGCCGACCCCTGGGTAATATCCCAGGCCTCGGGGGCGTGGACGGCCGGGAGGTTCCACTGGGACTCGAAGTAAGGGTCGTTGGGGGTAAAGAAGGCCCGGTAGACGTAGTTCGGCTGGGCGTACTCAACGTCGGGCCGGCGCCGGAGTCGCTCAATGAACTCCTGCTCCTGCCCCGGCGGGACCCGGAGCCGGTGGAGGCTCAGGCGGGGAAGCTCCTCGACACCCTGGATGCCCGGCCCAAGTTCGCCGAGGGCCGTCGGGGCCCGGCCGGGCCGGAATTTGACCAGCACTTCCCCGGGCCGAAACTCGCCGGGGGCCAGGCCGGGGCGGGCCGGTTCGGCCGGGGGCGGGCCAACCAGAACGGCCACGAGGACGGCCAGGAGGGCCGCAAGCCGCTTCAGCACCGCTCAAGTTCGGGCATGGGCCTGGTAAGATTATACGGCCGTCACGGGGATATAATCTTCCCGATGGGTATTCGTATTCTCCCGCCGGAAGTTGTCGCCCGCATCGCCGCCGGCGAGGTAGTGACTTCGCCGGCGGCCGTCGTCAAAGAGCTCATCGAAAACGCCCTCGACGCCGGGGCGACCCGCATCGAGGTCGAAATCCGGCGGGGCGGGGTCGACCTCATCCGGGTTAAGGACGACGGGACGGGCATTCCCGCCGACGAAGTCCGGCTGGCTTTTCAGCGCCACGCCACCAGCAAGCTTGCCGTCGGCTCCCGGCCGACGGCAGCCGACCTGGGCCGGATCGTTACCCTCGGCTTCCGGGGCGAGGCCCTGGCCGCCATCGCCCAGGCCGCCGACGTTACCCTCATCAGCCGGACCAGGTCCGACCCGGCCGGAAGGTTTATCCGGTTGGCGGCCGGGAATGTGCTGGAGGAGGGGAGCCGGCCGGCCGCCCCCGGTACGGTTGTCACCGTCCGGAACCTTTTTGCTCATCTCCCGGCCCGCCGGCGCTTTTTGCGGGACCCCAGGGTCGAGGCCGCGGAGGTGGCTCAGGTTGTCGGCCGGTTTGCCCTCGCCTACCCGGAGGTCGAGTTTAAATTCCTCTCGGAGGGCCGGGTCCGGCTCCAGACCGCCGGGGACGGCCAGTTGCGGTCAGCCGCGGCCGAGGTCTGGGGCGATTCGGTGGCCCGTCAGCTTATTGAGGCCGGGCGGGTTGTCGAGCCGGGGCGGCTGGCCGTAACGGGTCTGGTCGGTCCCCCGGCCCTGCACCGGCCGACCCGGAATGAGCTGGCTGTCTTTGTCAACCGGCGGTGGGTTCAGAACCGGCGGCTTTACGCGGCCTTTGAGGCCGCCTACGTCGGGGTGATTCCGGCCGGCCGCCACCCGGTCGGGGTTATAAATCTGCTCCTGGACCCGTCCGAGGTCGATGTCAACGTCCATCCGGCCAAGTTAGAGGTCCGGTTCGTCTACGAAAACGAAGTCCTTACCGCCCTCCGGCAGACGGTCCGGGAGGCGTTAAAGGCCCAGGGTTACGTCCCGGACCTGGAGCTTGCCGGGGCGGCGGACGGGGCCCAGCTGGCGTTCGGGCTGGAGCCGGCCGCATCCCACCCGGATGGGCCGGGCCGCCTGCCCAGGCTCCGGGTGATCGGCCAGTTCGAGGGCAAATTCATCCTGGCCGAGGGTCCCGACGGCCTCTACGTTTTTGACCAGCACGTGGTCCACGAGCGGGTCCTCTATGACGCCTTCCGCCGGGCCCTGGCCGCCGGCCAGGTCGAGACCCAGGGTCTGCTGGACCCGGTGGCGGTGGAGCTTGCGGTCCACGAGGCGGCCCTGCTTGCCGCCCCCGACGCCCGGTTAAAGCTCGAGGCGGCCGGCTTTATCTTCGAAAACTTCGGTCCCGACGCCGTCCTCGTCCGGGGCGTTCCCGCCCTCTTTGCCGGGTCGGCCGACCCGACGGCCCTTTTTAAGGAGGCGGTTGCCGCCATCTCGGCCGCCGCCGAAGGCGGCGCCGCCGGGTCCTGGGAGCACCGGCTGGCGGCCCGGCTCGCCTGCCGGCGGGCGGTCAAGGCCGGCGACCCCCTCACCGAGCGGGATATGCAGGACCTCATCGACCGGTTGGAATCGGCCGAGCTGGTTTCAACCTGCCCCCACGGCCGCCACATCTTCCGGCGGCTCCCCAGCCAGTACCTGGCCTCGGCCTTCGGCCGGGCCTGAAGGGAGCCTGGCCGGTGACTCGTGACGAGCTTATCCGGCGCATAACCGAAGGCTATGAGCGGATCCGGAGGCTTATCGCCGGGGTCGACCCGGTCCGGCTGGGTACGGACCCGGTCTTTGACGGCTGGACGGTTAAGGACCTGCTGGCCCACATCGCCGCCTGGCAGAGCATCACCGTGACAAACCTTTTCAGGCTGGAGCGGGGCCAGCCCCTCCTTTACGGCCGCCTGGACCCGCAGAAGCTGGCTGAACTTAACGCCCGCCTCTACGCGGAGTTAAAAGACTGGCCGCTGGAGAAAGTTCTGGCTGACCTGGAAGGAAGCTACCGCCAGCTCATCAACCGGATAAGCCTCCTTTCCGAGCAGGAGCTTAATGACCCCCGTCACTTCAAACAGCTTCGGGGCCGGCCCCTCTGGCGGCTCATCGCCGAAAACACCTGGCAGCACTACGAAGAGCACCTGCCCGCCCTGGAGGTTTGGCGCCGGCAGGCTGGCGAATAGGCCGCCTGGCCTAGGGACAGCTCGCGGCCGGGAGGTCTTTCTCGGGGAGGTATGTACGGGGGTCAGCCCCGTGGGCCCAGATGGTCGTGTGGGTTGGAACCCCGTCCACCCTGACCGCAAAGTAAAGCTTATTGGCCGGGTCCCGGGCGGCCGAAACGTCGACGTCGTTGAACACCCAGCGCGGCCAGCTCGCCGTTCCGGCCAGGGGATTTGTCGTTCGAACCTTTTCGCCGGTCTTTACGGGCTCCAGGTAGCCGTTATTCAGGGCCCGGAGGAGCCAGACCGGCCGGTCAAACCCGAACCCGACGGAAACCGGGTCGCCGGGTCCGGCCACCGGGTGGTGGAAGAGGTCGACCCCAATATTCACCAGGGGCGCCGCGGCCACGTCCTGGACCTGCCCGGCCTCATCGTGGGGCCAGACCACCTGGATGAGGGCATCCACCGCCTGCGGGGGCCGTTCGTCAATGCCCCAGACAAGCCGCTGGTAGGGCAGTTGGGTCAGCGCCCGGTCGCCGTGGGCCCAGACGCTGGTGCGGGCATCGGCGCCCTCAACCTCGACGAAGAAATAGGTGATGCGGGTAATGGCCCTGGCCGTGAACTCCGTCGGGGGCGGTACCGGCACGTTGTTGAAGACCCAGGCCGGAAAGGTCCGGCCGGCGGCCGTCCTTATCACCCGCTCGCCCGCAACCCCGGAAAGGTTCTGCCAGTAATCCTGAGCCGGGATGAGACTGCTACCGAGAAACCCGCCCGAAGTGAGACTGAGCACCGTCCACCGGAGGATTACCCGGTTCGGGAAGTTGCAGGCCACCGGGTTGAGGGTTCCCCGCTGAAAGACGTAAGCTTCGACGTTGACAAAGCGGGCCGTCTCGAGGGGAGCGGGCTGGCCCCGGCCGTCGTGGGGCCAAACAATCTCAATGCGGGCATCAACCTGGGGTCCCTCTGCGCTCCCGGCCGCCGGCGAATTACCTGACGTTAGGGCAAGGGCCAGGAGAAACCCCGGCATCAGGATAACAAACCTCGCCGGGCCGCTGCCCACCAGAAATCTCGCCCGCATGGGTTCTACGAAATAATACAAACGCCGTACAAATCAGAATGGTGTACCCTGGCCGGTGGGCACAGATTGTACATTCTGGGCCGGTGGAAGTATGATGGAAGTGGGGTGGAAGGGTGTGGGGGTAAGGCCTGTATCAGGGAGGTAGGCCCGGCGGGCGAACCGGGCCGCAAGGTCGCAATGGGTGCAGACGCACCGGGCGGCAGGGCTCCGGCGGAGAAGGCGAGCGGCAGCCGGGAGATCGAGGGCTGGTTTGCCGTCGACCGGGACCTCCGCGTGGTGGAGTGGGACGAGGGGGCTGAGTCCCTGCTGGGCATCTCCCGGGCCGAGGCCCTCGGGCAGGCGTGCTACCAGGTTGTCGGCGGCCTCGATGAGCGGGGCCGGCCCGTTTGCGGGCCGAACTGCCCGGTGCATCGCGCCCTGCGCCTCGGCCTGCCGGCTACCAGCTCGCCCCTGGTTGTTCGGACCCGCGACGGCGGGCTTCTCCGGGTAACCTGTCAGCTCTTCGCCCTGCCTGACCCGCCCGGCGGCACCCTCGGGAGACTGCGGCCCGCGGCCCACCGGTCGTCCGAGGTGATCCATGACCTCGCCGTAACGTCCGCCCTCTCCAGTCAGGTGCCGGCCGCCTCCTTCCAGAAGAGCGTTGACCAGGCCCTGAACTTCCTGCTCAGGGTTACCGGGGCCGAGGCGGGCGAGGTCTGGGTCGTCGAGCCGGGGGGGCGCAGCGTGGTGTTCGTCAGCCATCAGGGCCAGTTTCACCCGGCCTTCACCCAGATGACCCGGTTTGCGCCCGGCGAGGGGTTCCCGGGTGTGACCCTCCTCGCACGGCAGCCGGTGTGCACTGACCGCTTGCCCGAACAGCCTTACGTTCTGCGGTCCCGCCTGCGGCAGTCGGGCCTGCAGTCTTACGTGAGTGTGCCCCTCATCGGGGCAAGCGGCAAAATCGTCGGCACCATTGGGGTATCCTTCCTGGAGCGGCAGGTAAATTTCGGGCGGGTCCTCCGGCTCCTGGGCTGGGTGAGCTCTTCTCTCGGGCTTAAGGTCGATGCCACCCTGGCCGAATTTCGGGAGTCGGCCCGGGACCAGTTCAACCGGGTGGTCTTCGGCGGGGAGCCGGACCTCCGCCGGGCCCTGGAGTGGCTTCTCGTCGAGATGGTCCAGCTGGCCGGCGCCGACGGCGGGGAACTGTACCTGGTCGGGGAGGGCCTCGTGGCCCGGCACGGCCTGGCGGAAGCCCTTGCGGCACCGGTCGAGCCGGCGGTTAAAGAACTGCTCCAGCCCGCCCTGCCGGTTCCGGTGGGCCTGCCCAGGTCCTGGCAAACCAGGGTCTCGGCCGGGGGCGCGTGGTGCTGGATACCCCTCCTGGCCAACGAGGGCCTTATGGGGGTGGTTTTACTCTACTACGGCGGCAGAAAGCAGTTCCCGCCCGAAGGCATGTTCGGGGCCCTGGAACACTTTGCCGCGGCCGTAACCGAGAGCCTGTGCCTGCTCAGGCCCTGGTTGACGCGGCGGGGCTCAGGCGTGGGGCTGGCCCGGCTGCCGGCTCGAACCCTGGTTAGCCCGGAGGGGTCGGGTACCCTGGTCCTGGCCGGAACATCGGGGGGCCACCCGAACGGTGGGAACGGCCGGGCGTCGGCCCGGCTTGAGGTGCGGTGCCTAGGCCCCTTTGAGCTGGTTATCGACGGCAAACTGATAACCCCGGCGATGGTCTCCCGCAAGAAGGCGGTCACCCTGTTGAAGATTCTGCTGGCCTATAACGGCCGCCCACAGCCAAAGGAGGCCCTCATCGAGCTGCTCTGGCCCGGGGCCGACCCCGAAACCAAGGCGAGCCAGTTTCACGTTCTGGTCCACGAACTGCGGACGCTGATTGAGCCCGGCGGCCGGGACCAGCGCTGGACCTACGTCTGCAATGACGGCGACCGCTATTATTTCAACATCCAGTCGGGGGCCTTCATCGACGCCCGGGAGTTCGCCAGGCTCTGCGAACAGGGTCGGTGGGCCGAAGCCAGGGGCGACTGGGAACAGGCAATGGCCGCCTACCAGCAGGCGGTCGAGCTCTACCGGGGCGACTACTTCGAAGACGAGCCCTACGCCGACTGGTGCTGGCACGAGCGGGAGCGTCTCCGGGAGATGTGCGTTGATGCCCTCGTTCGGCTCGCCGAAATGTGCGCCCGGACCGCAAACTGGGAGGAGGCGATCCGTTACCTTCGCCGGGCACTCGAGCTGGACCCGGTCCGGGAAGACCTCCACAGCAAACTGATGTATGCCCTCTGGGCTACCGGGCGGCGGGCCGAGGCGGTCCGCCAGTATCAGACCTGTGCCCGGATTCTCAGCGAAAAGCTCGGGCTTAGCCCCCTCCCCGAAACTCAGGAGCTCCTCCAGAAGATTCAGGCGTCGCCTTACCCCGACGGCTCTGACTCCCGGCCGTAGGGTGGGGCTCCGGGACCGCTTGTCTAAAAAAGGCGAAGGAGTCGGGGCCCTTACAAACAGCAGGGGGGAGCCCGCCTGACCCCGACTCCTTCCCACCGACGCGGTGGAGACCGCCGGTGAGTCCGGCCGGACCCCACCGCCGCCGATAGCGCCTCAGAGTTCGCCCGGCTATTAAGCCTGCCCGCAGTTCCCCGGGGACCCGGGCCTATCCGCCGATCTGGATCATCCTTCTCAGGTTGGGGATGATGCCCTCGTTTACCAGGTGGCGCTCGGGCTTGGTCTGGATGGCCGCCCGCAGGAGGGCCTCAAGCCCGGCCTCGTCAAGCCCGGTCCGCAGCGGCCCCATCAGGTCGATTTCGTGGTCCGTAAGCAGACAGAGCCTTAGCTTGCCGTCAGCCGTAAGCCTGACCTTGTTGCACCGGGCACAGAAATGCTCCTCGGTTATCGGCCGGATAAACCCGATGGTCGCCTTCGCCCCCCGAATTTTGAAGTTTTTAGCCGGGCCGTTGCCCCGGACCCCGTCGTCGGCCGGCTCCAGGGGCCCAAAGACCTCCTCAAGCCGGGCCTTGACCTTCGTAAGGGGCATGAAGGCGTTGGAAATCCCGTCGATGCGGTAGACCTCGGCCCCGTCCTCGCCGAAGGGCATCCACTCGATAAAGCGCACGTGCCAGGGGTGCTCCAAGGTCAGGGCCGCCAGGTCCACGACCTCGTCGTCGTTTACGCCCCGCATGACCACGGCGTTAAGCTTTATCGGCTCAAGGCCGGCCGCTTCGGCGGCTAGGATGCCGTTCCAGACGGCGTCAAAATCCCCGAACTGGGTGATGAACTTAAACCGTTCGGGCTTCAGGGTGTCCAAGCTTATGTTGATGCGGTCGAGGCCGGCGGCCTTTAGGGGTCCGGCAAGCTTTGACAGGAGCATGCCGTTGGTGGTCATGGCGACCTCTTCGATGCCGGGGACGGCCTTGAGGCGGGCGACCAGCTCGACGATGCCGGTGCGGACGGTGGGTTCGCCGCCGGTAAGCCTTAAGCTCCTTACGCCCAGGCGGGCCATGACCCGGACGATGGCCTCGATCTCCTCGAAGGAGAGGACCTTTTCCCTGGGCAGAAACCTGATGTGGATGTCGGGCATGCAGTAGCGGCACCGCAAGTTGCACCGGTCGGTGACCGATATCCGCAGGTACGTTATCCGCCGGTTAAACGGGTCAATAAGCGGGGAAAACCCATCAGCAGTCATCTTCAAGCTCCCCCCGGCCCAAAAGCTCGGCCATCAGCGCGGCCAGGGCCCGGAAGGCCCGGCCCCGGTGGCTCAGCGAATTTTTCTCCTCAGGCGAAAGCTCGGCCAGGGTCCGGCCCAGCTCCGGGACAAGAAAAACCGGGTCGTACCCGAAGCCGCCCTCGCCCCGGGGCTCCGGGGCGACCTCCCCCCAGAGCTCGCCGGTGCGGGTCCAGACCCGGCCGTCGGGGGCGGCCAGGGCCGCCACACACCGGAACACGGCCCGCCGGTCGGCGGCCGGGGTCTCGGCCAGCTCCCGGAGCAGCTTTTCAATGCGCTCCCGGTCGGTGGCGTCCTCGCCGGCGTACCGGGCCGAGTGGACGCCGGGGGCGCCGCCGAGGGCCGGCACCTCCAGCCCGGAGTCGTCGGCGATGGCCGGCCGCCCGGCCATGACGGCGTAGGTCAGGGCCTTTAACACCGCATTCTCCTCAAAGGTCTGACCGGTTTCCCGGACGCTTGCCCGAATGCCGAGTTCGGCCGGAGTTTTCAGGCAGAGGGGCAGGCCGGCAAGAATATCCCGTATTTCCCGAACCTTGCCCGGGTTGTTGGTTGCGAGGACGACTATCTTCAACCCCTCAACAGCATTATATTTGCCGGGGGCTCCCCTTGACAAAATCCGACGTCCGCGAAATATAATAAGCCAACCTGTCCCGACTCAGGACTGTTGGCCCACAGCCTATCCCGGGTAGTGATATGCCGGTTGACAGGAGCGCAGAGCAGGCGCGCGCATTACTGGAAGTTGAGGACCTGCGCCTGAGCTTCGGCGGGGTCCGGGCCCTGGATGGGGTGAGCTTTTCGGTCCGCCGGGGGGAGGTCTTCGGGCTCATCGGCCCGAACGGGGCCGGCAAAAGCACCCTCTTTAACTGCATCAGCCGGCTTTATACCCCGGACCGGGGCGACATCCGCTTTGAGGGCCGGAGCCTGCTCAACCTTCCGCCCCACCGGGTCCCGGCCGTCGGCATCGCCCGGACTTTTCAAAACGTCGAGCTCTTCAAGAGCATGACCGTCCTTGAAAACCTGCTGGCCGGTCAGCACCTCAGGCTAAGTTATCCCCTCTGGTCGGCCTTTCTTAGTCTGCCCGACGCCCGCCGCCAGGAGCGGGCGGCCCGGGATCGGGCCCTGGAAGTCGCCCGGATGCTCGGGCTGGGTCCGTATCTCGGGATGCCGGCCGCGGCCCTGCCCCTGGGCCTGCAGAAGCGGGTTGAGCTCGGCCGGGCCCTGGTCATGCGGCCGAAGTTGCTTTTGCTCGATGAGCCGGCCGGCGGCCTTAATCCGGCCGAGGTCGCCGAGCTCGCCGACCTTATCCGGCAGATCCGGGACCTGGGGATCACGCTGATTGTCGTTGAGCATCACATGGGGCTGGTTATGGGGCTTTGCGAGCGGATTGCGGTCCTGGATTTCGGCCGCAAGATCGCCGAAGGCCCGCCCGAAGCGGTTCAGAACGACCCCCGGGTTATCGAAGCCTACCTCGGGGAGGAAGAGGAGATTGCTTAGGCTGGAGCGGGTGAGCGCCGCCTACGGCCGGATCCAGGCCCTCCGGGGCGTTTCGCTGGAGGTGCCGGCCGGAAGCGTTGTTGCCCTCCTCGGGGCGAACGGGGCCGGGAAGACCACCACCCTGCGGGTTATTTCGGGCCTGCTCCGGCCGACCGACGGGGCCGTCTTTTTCGAAGGCCGGCGAATTGACCGGCTCCCGCCCGAAGCCATTGTGCGGCTGGGGGTTGCCCACGTCCCCGAGGGGCGTCAGGTCTTCGCCGACCTGACCGTTGGGGAGAATCTGATCCTCGGGGCCTATGCCAGGCGGGACCGGCGGAATGTCCCGGCCGACCTGGAGCGGGTCTTTGAGCTGTTTCCGGTTCTGCGGGAGCGGCGAAAACAGCTGGCCGGAACCCTGAGCGGGGGCGAACAGCAGATGCTGGCCATCGGCCGGGCGCTTATGGCCCGCCCCCGCCTTTTGCTTCTGGACGAGCCGTCCCTGGGCCTGGCGCCGATGGTGGCCCGGGAGATCTTCCGGACCGTCCGCCGGGTCAATGCCGAGGGGACGACGGTTCTGCTGGTCGAGCAGGATGCCAGCCGGGCCCTGCAGGTGGCCCAGACGGCCTACGTCCTGCAGACCGGCCAGGTTGTCCTCTGGGGTCCGGCTGCCGAGCTTCGCCAGAACGAAGCTGTCCGACGTTCTTACCTCGGGTACTGACCGGGTACTGACCGTGACGGAAGGCCAGCTTCTGAGCCTTGCGCAGCAGGTTATAAGCGGGCTGAGCGCCGGCAGTATCTACGCCCTGCTGGCCCTCGCCCTGGTCTTGATCTACCAGTCGACCGACGTGGTCAACTTCGCCCAGGGCGAGCTGGCGATGTTCACCACCTTCATCGCCTACACCCTGCTGACCTGGTACGGGGTGCCCTTTGTGCCGGCGGCGGTTCTCACCCTCGGGTTTGCCTTCATCCTCGGCTACGCCGTTGAGCGGGTGGTAATCCGGCCGGTAGAAGACGCCCCGGTGCTGAGCGTCGTCATCGTTACCCTGGGCCTTTACAGCATTTTTAACAGCGTCGCCGGCTGGATTTGGGGTTACGTGCCCAAGGGGTTTCCCACCCCGATTCCGGCGGGCACGATCCGGTTTGCGGGCCTCACCGTCGGCCTGCTCGACCTGTGGATTTTGGGGTCTGCGCTGGTGATTATGGTTTTGCTCCACCTGTTTTTGCGGCACACAACCCTGGGGACGGCCATGCGGGCGACGGCCCACAACCGGACGGCCGCCAGGCTGGTGGGAATCCCGGTGGGCCGGATGCTCAGCCTGGGCTGGGGGCTTTCGGCGGTGCTGGGGGCGGTGGCCGGGATGCTGGCGGCCCCCAAGATCTTCCTCGAGCCGAATATGATGGCCGGTGTCCTCCTCTACGCCTTCGCCGGGGCGGTGCTGGGCGGCCTGGGCAGCCCGTTCGGGGCCATCGTCGGCGGACTGCTGGTCGGGGTCATCGAGAACCTGCTCGGCGCCCTGGTTGCCACCGAGCTCAAGGCGGGACTGGCCTTCCTTATGATCTTGGCCGTGCTTGTGGTCCGACCCCAGGGCCTCTTCGGCACCGCCCGCCGGAGAAAGGTCTGACGGCTCATGCTTGGTCGGTTGCTGCTTGCTCTTCTGGTTGTTGCTGTTCTGGCCGCACCCCTCTTTGTCAATCAGTTTGCAAACTTCGTCCTGAGCCGGATGGCGATATACACGGTGGTTGCCCTGGGCCTTAACCTGCTCACCGGCTACTCGGGGCAGATCTCCCTCGGCCACGGGGCGTTTTTTGCCATCGGGGCCTACGGGACGGCCATCGTCGCCACCCGCCTGGGCCTGCCGTGGCCGGTCTGCATCCTGGTTGGGGGTCTGGCGGCCGGGATCGCCGGCTACCTGCTGGGCTGGCCGTCCCTGCGGCTGACGGGCCCGTACCTCGCCATTGCAACCCTGGCCCTGGCCATCGCCGTGCCCCAGGCGCTTCTCAAGTTCGAGGGCCTGACCGGCGGGGTCCAGGGGCTGAAGCTTCCCCAACCCCGGCCCCCGGCCGGCCTCGGCCTGGCCCAGGACCAGTGGCTGGCCTACATCTGCGTCGTGACGGCCATCCTGATGGTCTGGCTCACCCTGAACCTGGTGCGGGGCAGGGTCGGCCGGGCTTTCATCGCCCTGCGGGACAGCGAAATCGCCGCCCAGGCGGTGGGGGTGAGCCTGCCCCGCTTCAAGACGCTGGCCTTCGCCGTCAGCGCCTTTTATACCGGCCTCGCCGGCGGCTTACTGGCGTACCTGCTCGGGTACATTGCGCCGGACGCCTTTACCCTGGTGGTCTCCATTGAGTTTCTGACGATGGTGGTGATCGGGGGGCTTGCGTCGGTGGGCGGGTCGGTTATTGGGGCGGTGATCATCGTCATTCTGCCCCTGGTGTCCTCGAACCTGACGGACTATCTGGCCGGCCTCCTCAACCTGGTGGGCCTTTCGGCGGTGGGGGCCACCACCAGGGGGCTTATCTGGGCGATTTACGGGGTAATCTTAATTTTAGTAATGGTCTTTTTGCCTGGCGGTCTGGTGAGTCTGTATTATAAGGTTAAGGGCCGGTGGGTCGGGAAGGCCGGTCCGGCGCCGAAGGGGGGTGAGGCCGAAGGGGGAAGCCGTTAGGCCCTTTTTGACCGGATTGGCGGCAGATTCCAGTGAAGGGAGGTCAGCGCTTTATGACTCAGGGCGTCTGGAAGGCGGCGGCGTTTCTGGTGACTTTCGGGCTGGTCCTGATGGCCTGTCGGGAGGCCCCGACCGGGGCGCCGGCCCCGGCCGGTCAGCAGGCCCCCAGGGTGACCGAGGTCGGGGTGACTGATGACAGCATCCTCCTCGGGACCCACCAGCCGTTGAGCGGCCCGGCGGCAAGCTATTCGCCCATCTCCCGGGCTTCGGAAGCTTACTTTAAGTACATCAACGACCAGGGCGGGGTAAACGGCCGGAAGATAATCTATAAAATCGAGGATGACGGCTACCAGCCGCCCCGGACCGTTGAAGTCGTCAAAAAGCTCGTCGAGCAGGATAAGGTCTTCGCCATCTTTAACGGCCTGGGCACCCCGACCCACAGCCAGGTTTTCGAGTGGCTGAACGACAATAAAATCCCCGACATGTACATCGCCTCCGGGGCCACCAAGTGGACCGAACCGGTGCGCCGGTACGTCTTCGGCTTTCAGCCCGACTACCGGGTTGAGGGGACCCTCCTGGCCCGGTATGCGATTCAGAACCTTCCCGGGAAAAAGGCCGGCATCTTTTACCAGAACGACGACTTCGGCAAGGACGGGGCCAGGTGGTTTGAAGAGACCCTCAAGAAAGCCAACTACCCGGTTGTCGCCCGGGAGAGCTATGAGGTGAACGCAACGGACATGTCGTCGCAGATCATCAAGCTCCGGGACGCCGGGGCGGAGGTGGTCCTCCTCTTCTGCGTGCCCCGACCCTGTGCCCTCTTCCTGAAGCAGGCCGAACAGCTCGGCTACCGGGCGACCTTCCTGATGAGCGCGGTTTCGAACGACCCCGAGATGTTCAACACGGCCGGACCGTCGGCGATGGAGGGGGTCATAACCCTGGGCTGGCTGCCCCTCTTTGACGACACCAGCAACCCCCGCATCCGCCAGCACTACGAAATTCTGCAAAAATATGCCCCCGGCCTTCAGCCGCAGAACTTCACCGTCAACGGCCAGATGGCGGCCGAAATCATGGTCGAGACCCTGCGCCGGGCCGGCCGGGACCTGACCCGGGAGAAGCTGATTGACGCCGCCGAGAGCATCAAGGACTGGAGCGACAACATCGCCGGTATCGGCGTCACCATGAGCCCGACGGACCACCGGCCGTTCAAAGCGATGCGCTACATGAAGTTCACCGGCGGCAAGATCATCTTTATCTCCGACTACCAGTACGAGTAGCCGTCCGGCGGCCCGGCCCGGAGGGGCCCCTCCGGGCCGGGCTAATCCTCTTCGGGGACCGAAACCGGGGCGGCGGCCTGATACTCCTTGAGCCGGCGGCGCACGAAGACAACGGCGAGCCCCAGCAGGCCGATAACTATGGGGATGTCCAGGGGCCGCATCACGCTGCGGATCGCCTCCCAGTGCTCGCCGAGCAGGTAACCGGCGAAGGCCAGGGCCACCGACCACGGGAACGACCCAACAAAGGTAAGAGCCAAAAACAGGGGGAAGTTCATCCGGGCGATCCCGGCCGGGAAGCTGATAAAGGTCCGCACGACCGGCAGGAGCCGGGAAAAGAAGACCGCCCAGGCCCCGTATCGGGCAAACCACTGCTCGGCGACCTGCAGGTCGTGCCGGCTGATGAGGACCCAGCGGCCGTATTTTTCTAAAAAGGGCCGCCCGCCGACGGCCCCGGCCCAGTAGGCCGCGGCCGAGCCCAGGGCGTTGCCGGCCGCCCCGGCCAGCCCGGCCAGGAGCAGGTGCTCGGGGCCGAGCCCCGGCTTCTGAATGAGCATCCACCCGGCCAGCGGCATGATCAGCTCGGAGGGCAGGGGGATGCAGGCGCTTTCGATGGCCATTAAAACGGCCACCCCGTACCAGCCGATGGCCTGGTAGACCTGGGCGACCCAGGCCAGGATGAGGGCCTCGAGTTCGGCAATCACCGGCCCACAATATATCAGAGATCGCCCCCATTCTGCCAGACGGAAGGCGGGAACCGGCGGCCCTTCGGTTCTCCGGGCTGGAGGCTGGGGCTTACCGGCCTCACCCCCTGGCTTCCCCACCCTGGCCGGAGGGGCGGCCGGAGGTGCTGGGCCTGAGCTAAAATCTAACGACAGCGCGGTGCCCGGACCCGGCCCGGAGCTCATCGGTCCACCCGTCGGGTCGTTCTACGCCTGGTGGCGGGGCGACCCCCTGGTGCCTTTACCACCTCTGCCCGGCCTCACTATCGAGGTGGCTTCTGACCCGGCGGCTCTTGTGGGCCCGGAAGGGCCGGGTCCGGCCGAAGTCGAGGCCCGCTTTGCGGCCGGTCACCGGGCCTACCTGGCGCGGCTTGATGGGGAGCCGGCGGCGTACGGCTGGGTGGCGACGATTCAGGCCGAGGTCGGTGAGCTCGGCCTGAGCTTTAAACTGCCCCCGGCTAACCGGTATCTCTGGGATTTCTACACCCGGCCGCCCTGGCGGGGTCTCGGCATCTATCCCCGGCTCCTCCAGGCCATTTTGGGGCGGGAGGCCGACGCCGAACGGTTCTGGGTTGGCCACGACACGCCCAACATCCCATCCCGCCGGGGAATCTTAAAGGCCGGCTTTCAGGAGGTCGGACGGGTCTACCGGACCGCTGGGGGCGGGCTGGTGCTGGTCGGGGTCGGGTCGATCGAACGGGCCACAGCGGCCGCCCGGCTGCTCGGCATCCGGCTGCTGACAGACCCGGCGGGGGCTTAATCGGTAGCCGTCAGCCGGGCTTCGAGTTCGGCGAGCCGGGTGCGCAGGGCCTTTTCTTCCTCCCAGCGCCGGGTTACGTCCCGGATGATGGCGGCGATGCCGAGCATCCGGCCCGTCCCGTCCTTTACCGGGACGATGGTAAACTCGATGGATATCCGGCGGCCGTCCTTGCGCAGGGCGGGCACCTTTAGAAGGTCCCGGCCGTATCGGGTGACTCCGGTTTCCATGACCCAGTAGTAGCCCGCCCAGTGGCTGGGGCGGTGCTTTTCGGGGATGATGAGATCGAGGCTCTGGCCGAGGGCCTCTTCGGCCGTGTAGCCGAAGGTCTCTTCGGCCCCGGTATTCCAGAGCCGGATTTTGCCTTCCCGGTCGGCGAAGATAACGGCGTCGTGGGCCTCTTCGACGATGCGGCGGCAGACCCATTCGACGGATAGCTCAGTCGGCTCCATCGCGCCTTCCCCCATTGACCCGGCTTGTGGCTATCCGGATGACTTTAATGATTTTAACACGCGGGCAAAGACTGAAGGCCCCGGCGACTTCCAGGCGCCCGGCTGGGCCGGGTTTTCGGGTATCATTTATCGGTCAGGCTGAAAGCCCCAATCCGAGGAGGATAACCGATGGTTCAGGTTTCCGGACGGCTGGTCGGTTCCCCCGTCAAGCGTACCGAGGACCTCCGGCTGGTCACCGGACGCGGCACTTACGTTGACAACATCAGGCTTCCGGGCCTGCTGGCCCTGGCCGTCCTTCGAAGCCCGCATCCCCACGCCCGGATTACCCGGCTGGACGTCTCCCGGGCGGCCGCCGTGCCGGGGGTGGCGGCGGTGTTCACCGGTCGGGACCTGCTGGCGGCCGGGCTTAAGCCGATGCCCTGCGGCTGGCAGCTGCCCGGCTCGGTTGTACCGCCACGCTACGCCCTGGCCGTTGACCGGGTCAGGTACGTGGGCGAGCCGGTTGCGGCGGTGGTTGCCGACAGCCGCTACCGGGCCCGGGACGTCCTGGAGCTTATCGACGTCGAGTACGAGCCCCTGCCGGCTGTCGTCGACCAGGAGGCCGCCCTTCGGCCGGACGCGCCCCGGCTGCACGATGAGGCTCCGGATAACGTCAGCTTCCGGCGGGTTGTCTCCGGGGGCGACTGGGAGCAGGCCGTTCGGGAGTCCGACGGGGTTATCCGCCAGCGGTTTGTCGTTCAGCGGCTCGCCCCGAGTCCGATGGAGCCGCGGGCGACGACGGCCTGGTACCAGCCAGAGACCGACCACCTCACCCTCTGGGTTTCGACCCAGGCGCCCCACCTGGTCAGGCAGTGGCTGTGCGAGGTCATTCCCCACCCGGAGCACAAGGTCCGGGTCATCTCGGGGGATGTGGGGGGTGGGTTTGGGGCGAAGATCTTTCTCTACCCGGAGGACGTGCTGGCGGCGTTTGCCAGCCTCAGGCTGGGCCGGCCGGTGCGCTGGGTTGAGACCCGGAGCGAGAACTTCCTGGGGATGACCCACGGCCGCGACCATGTGACTTACCTGGAAGTCGCCTACAAGCGGGACGGCAAAATCCTCGGCCTTAAGGTGACCACTTACGCCAACATCGGTGCGTACGTCTCGGTCTTTGCGATGGTCGTGCCGGGGGTCCGCTTCACGTCGATGCTGAGCGGAACATACGCCATCCCGAACATCGTCGGGGAAGTCTACGGGGTCTTTACGAATACGGTCCCGGTGGACGCCTACCGGGGGGCCGGCCGGCCCGAGGCCGCCTATTACATTGAGCGGGCCGTCGACCTGGTCGCCGCCGAGCTGGACCTCGACCCGACCGAGGTCCGGCGGCGCAACTTCATACCGCCGTTTGACAACTACTACCGGACGGCTATCGGCACCGTTTACGACAGCGGCGATTACCCGGGCGCGCTGGCAAAGCTCCTCGAGCTGGCCGATTATCCCCGGCTGCGGGCCGAGCAGGAGCGGCTCCGCCGGGAGGGGCGGCTCGTCGGTATCGGCCTCTCCACCTATGTCGAAGTTACCGGGGCCGGTCCCAGCGCTGGGTCGGTTCAGCAGGGCAAGCGAGCCGGCAACTTTGAGTCCGCCCTGGTCCGGGTCCACCCGTCGGGAAAGGTGACCGTCTACACCGGCGCCCACGCCACCGGCCAGGGCCACGAGACCACCTTCGCCCAGCTCGTGGCCGACCGGCTGGGCATCCCCTTCGAGGATGTGGAGGTGGTCCACGGGGATACGGCCGCCCTGCCGTATGGGCTCGGAAGTTACGGGAGCCGGACGGTCCAGGCCGGGGGCTCGGCCATCTACCTGGCCTGCGACCGGGTCATTGAGAAGGCCCGCAGGATTGCGGCCCACCTGCTCGAGGCCGCCGAAGCCGACGTTGTCTTTGAAGACGGCCGCTTCTTCGTCCGGGGCGCGCCGGGCCGGGCCGTTACTTTTCAGGAAGTCGCCCGGGAGGCCTACATTCCCAGCCGCCTCCCGCCGGGCTTCGAGCCGGGCCTCGAGGCCGTGGCCTTCTTCGACCCGAGCTCCCCGACGTACCCCTTCGGCGCCCACCTGGCCCTGGTCGAGGTGGACCCGGAGACCGGTGCGGTGAAGCTTTTGCGCTACGTGGCCGTGGACGACTGCGGCCGGGTCGTCAACCCGATGCTCACGGAGGGACTCGTCCACGGCGGGGTGGCCCAGGGGGTCGGCCAGGTGCTCTGGGAGCAGGTTGTCTATGACGAAAACGGCTACCTGCTTACGGGTAGCTTTCTTGACTACGCGGTCCCCGTGGCCGAATACCTGCCGTCCTTCGAAACCGAGGCCATCGAGGTTCCGTCCCCGGCGAATCCCCTCGGGGCGAAGGGGATCGGGGAGTCCGGCACCATTGGGGCGCCGGCGGCCGTTGCCAACGCCGTTCTCGATGCCCTCAAACCCCTGGGCATCCGCCACCTGGACACGCCCCTCACGCCCGAGCGCGTCTGGCGGGCGATTCAGGAGGCCCGAGCGGGCCGGGGTTAGAGGCCGATGCTTGCCCTTGAAGGGATCCGGGTTCTGGACCTTTCCCGTCAGCTGCCGGGGCCCTTCTGCACCTGGCTTCTGGCCGACCTGGGGGCCGACGTCATCCGGGTTGAGGACCCGACGGCCATCGCCCGGGCCCGGGGGGCGGCCGGGCACTCGACGCCCGCGGCCGAACGGGGCTATGACCCCCACCGGGAGGTGCTGAACCGGAACAAGCGGAGCCTGGTCTTAAACTTAAAGGTTGCGGCCGGCCGGGAGGTCTTCTACCGGCTGGTGGAGCGGGCCGACGTGGTCGTCGAGGGGTTTCGGCCGGGGGTCACCCGGCGTCTGGGCATCGACTACGAGACCCTCCAGGCGAGAAACCCCCGGCTCATTTACTGTTCCCTTTCGGGCTGGGGGCAGACCGGCCCTTATCGGGAAGTGGCCGGCCACGACATTGACTACCTGGCCGTCGCCGGCGTCCTGGACCTGACCGGCCCGGCCGACGGCCCGCCCGCAATCCCCGGCGTGCAGGTCGCCGATATCGGGGGCGGGGCGCTGATGGCGGCCTTCGGCATTATGGTTGCCCTCTTTCACCGGGAGCGAACCGGCCAGGGTCAGTATATCGACGTCTCGATGCTGGATGGGGCCTTCGCCTGGCTCGGCCATATCATCGGCCGGTTCTTCACCGGCGAGGTCTGGACCCGGGGTCGGGGTCTGCTGAACGGGGGTGTCCCCTGCTACAACGTTTACCCGACGGCCGACGGCAAATACCTGGCCGTCGGGGCCCTCGAGCCCTGGTTCTGGGCAAACCTGTGCCGGCGGCTCGGCCGGGAAGACCTCATCCCGAAGCAGTTTGCCGGCGGCCCCGAGGGAGAGGCCGTCCGGGCCGAGCTGGCGGCGATTTTCCGGACCCGAAGCCGGGACGAGTGGGCCGCTGAGCTGATGGGGGCGGATACGTGCGTCGCCCCGGTGAAGGAGCTGGCCGAAGCCCTGGCTGACCCCCAGATTCAGGCCCGGCAGATGGTCATCGAGGTCGAGGACCCCCGCTACGGCCGGGTCCGGCAGGTCGGATTTCCGGTGAAGTTCTCGGCGACGCCCGGCCGGGTCCGGCACCTGGGCGGGCCGCTGGGGGCGGACACCGGGGCCATCCTCCGGGAGCTGGGCTATTCGGCGGCGGAAGTCGAAGACCTCCGGCGCGCCGGGGCCATCCCGGCCTGACCGCCTCTAGTAAGCGCCCCGGCCGGTAATTACGGCCGGTATCGTCTGAAGCAGAATCTTGATGTCGAGCCAGAGGGACCAGTTCTCGATGTAATAAAGGTCGAGCAGGACCATCTCGTCGAAGGGAAGGTCGCTCCGGCCCTTCACCTGCCACAGGCCGGTGAGACCCGGCGAAACTTCGAGCCGCCGCCGGTGCCAGGGCTCGTAAAGCTCCCACTCCTCGGGGACCGGCGGCCGGGGGCCGACCAGGCTCATTTCCCCCCGGAGGACGTTAATGAGCTGGGGGATCTCGTCCAGGCTCAGCCGGCGCAGGATGCGGCCGACCCGGGTTCGGCGGGGGTCGTTGCGGATTTTAAAGAGCGGCCCGCTGGCCTCGTTGAGGTCTTTGAGCTTTTCTTTCTCCTGTTCGGCCCCAACGTGCATCGAGCGGAATTTATAGAGCACAAACGGCCGGCCGTTCTTGCCAACCCGAACCTGACGGATCAGGGCGGGGCCCGGCGAATCGAGGCGGATAAGCAGGCCGATGAGAAGCCAGAGGGGCGAAAGACCCAGGAGCACCAGGCCGGCGACGACGATGTCAATGGCCCGCTTGAGCAGGAGGCTCGTCGGGCTCAGGTTTCGGGGGGTCAAACTGACCAGGGGTATGCCGTCCAGGTCGTCGACGTTCACCCGCCGCAGGCTGATTTCGTAGAGGTCGGGGACAACCCGGAAGTCCAGACCGGCCCGGCGGCAACTCCGCACCAGCTCCATCAGCCGCTCGTGGGAGACGTTGGGCTGGGCAATGATGAATTCGTCCACCTTGAGCTCCCGGGCCACCTTCTCCGCCGCGCCCAGGGGGCCGAGCCAGCGGAATCGGCCGATATCGTCATTGACCTGGTCGTCCAGGAAGCCCAGGAGCCGGTAGCCGCGGTTGCCGGTGGTCAGGGTATGCATCACCAGCTGGGCGAGGGGCCCGGCCCCGATGACCACGGCCTGCCGGACGCCAATTCCCTGCCGGTGAAGGAGGCCCAGGGCGGCCCGTCCGCCGAGCCGGAAGGCGAGGGTGAGGGCCGTGCCGGCGGCCCAGGCGAAAATGAAGAGCAGCCGGGAGTACGGGTAGCCGTAGTAAAGAAAGGCCGCGGCCAGTAGGAGCATCGACCCGACGCTGGTTGAGGCGACCAGTCGCCCCGCTTCGTCCAGGAGCGAATCCCGGAACGGCCGGGCGTAGACCCCGGCGATGGCGTGGCCCGCGGTGAGAAGCCCGGCGAAGGCCAGCTGGAGGGGCAGCAGGTCCCCGTAGGGGACGAAGCTGGCCTCAGGCACTTCCCGGCCCAGCTCCAGGATATACCGGCCGTAGTAAGCCGCGGCGAACGCCCCGTTGAGCAGGAGAAAGTCGGCCAGTGCAACCGCAAGCCTCAGCATCTTTCCCCTCAGGCCGGTAGCTCGCCGGCTTCCCCAAGTTCCCTGACCGCTCCGACGAGCTCTTCAAGTGCCACCGGAACAGCTCCCACCTTGCCCACCACCAGGCTGGCGGCCACCGCCGCGACCCTGGCCGCCTGGACCAGGCTTGCCCCCGCGGCCAGCCCCAGAGTCAGGGCGGCGATGGTGGTATCCCCGGCGCCGGTCACGTCCCGGACCTCCCGCCGGCCCACCGCCGGCACCACCTCCGGGGCCGTCCCGGGCCGGAAAAGCACCATGCCCCGCTCGCCCATGGTGATGACGAGGCTGGCGCACCTGAGCCGCTCGAGCAAAGCCTGCCCGGCCGCGGCCACGTCCTCGTAGCCGGAGAGCCGCCGGCCGAGGGCGGCCTCAGCCTCCCGCAGGTTAGGTTTGATGAGCTCAACCCCGCCGTATTCGAAGAACTGTTCGAGTTTCGGGTCGACCGTGCGGAGGAGGCCCCGCCGGCCGGCCCGGGCCTTCGCCTCGGCAATCACCCTGGGGGTAAGGACGCCCTTGTTGTAGTCCTCGAAGATAACCGCGTCGGCCCCGCCCAGAATCCCCTCCAGCCGGTCGAGGAGGGCATCCTCAACGGCCGGGGGGATCGGTCCCGTAAATTCCCGGTCCGCCCGGACAACCTGCTGGTTGTGGGCGATGATCCGGGTCTTGAGGGTCGTCGGCCGGTCGGGGTCGGTCACCAGGCCGCCGTCGTCGATGTCCTGACTTTTGAGGGCATCCCGGAGGAGCCGGGCGGCGGGGTCGCTACCCACAACGCCGACGAGAAGGGGTTCGGCCCCGAGGGCCTTGATGTTTGCGGCCACGTTGGCGGCCCCGCCGGGGCGGACGGTCTGGTTCTTTATCTCGACGACCGGAACGGGCGCCTCGGGGGATATCCGGCTTACGGTGCCCCAGAGGTACTCGTCAAGCATCACGTCCCCGACGATGACGATGCGCTTCGCCCGCCAGTTTTCGATGACTGCCAGAAGCTCCGTCGAACCCATAATGTTGATATTTCCCTTTCCCGAAGTTTACTCGAGGCCGTCGATGAGGGCCTGGGCCAGAAGCGGTACCATCAGCTCGTGGTGGCCGGTGATGTGAATGCCGCGGCCGCCCTGCAGGGTCGGCCGGCGCAGGACGTTTTCTGACGGCCGGTAGTGCCGGACCATATCCAGGTTGACCGTGGTGAAGTTTTCAACCCGGTGGCCGAGGTTCCGGGCCAGGTTTAGGGCCTTTAAAAAGACCTCGGGCAGAACAACCGCCGACCCGACGTTGAGGTAGACGCCGCCTTCCAGCCGGGCGACCAGGCCCGCAAACCTGAGGAAGTCCTCGAAGCTGGCGGCGCCGAGGGCATCGCCCCGGGCCGAGGGGTGCATGTGGATTATATCGGCCCCGACGGTCACGTGGAGGGTTGCCGGGATGCCCCGCCGGTAAGCCTGGGCGAACAGGCTGATGTCGGCGTTCGGGGCGTTGAGCTCGAGGACCTTCCGGCCGACCATTTCCCCCCAGCCGGCGCCGGCGGCCATGGCCTCCGCCGCGCACTCGTTGAGATACCGGCCGGTCTCTTCGGCCATCCCGAAGGTCCCGGTGGCGAGGCCCTCGGCCACGTCTTCGGAAGTCTGGCCGACCAGGGCCAGCTCGAAGTCGTGGATGGCCCCGGCGCCGTTCATGGCGATGCCGCTCACGTAGCCGGCGTCCATCAGGGCGATAATCACCGGGTTGAGGCCGACCTTGACCACGTGGGCCCCCAGGCCCCAGATAACCGGCCGGCCCGAGTCCCGGGCCTGGCGGATGGCCCGCACGGCCGCCCGGAGCTCCTCGGCCGCCAGAATCCGGGGGAGCCGCCCGAAGAACTCCCGGAAGGTGCTTCCCGGCCGGGGCGGTCCGGCCAGGGCATCCCGAACCACTTTGCTCGGCCGCGACGGGAGGGGAACGGTCCGGGCCAGGCGGTGGTCGAGGCGGGGGAACTCAGGCCGGCCCACCGCAGAGCGCCTCCTCCACCAGGTCGCACAGGATGTGGCCCAGGGTGATGTGGCACTCCTGGACCCGGGCGGTATCGTCCGAGGGGACCACCAGGGCAACGTCAACGAGGGCCGCCAGCGGACCGCCGTCCCGGCCCGCCAGGCCGACCGTCTTCAGGCCGCGGGCTCGGGCGGTTTCGACCGCCCGCAGGACGTTCGGGCTGCGGCCGCTGGTGCTGATGGCGATGAGCACGTCGCCGGGCCGGCCCAGGGCCTCAACCTGCCGGCTGAAGACTTCGTCGAAGCCGAAGTCGTTGCCGATGGCGGTGAGGGCCGACGTATCCACCGTCAGGGCCAGGGCGGCCCAGCCGGGCCGGTTCCGCCGGTAGCGGCCGACCAGCTCGGCGGCCAGGTGCTGGCTGTCGGCGGCGCTTCCGCCGTTTCCGCAGAACATCACCTTGTTTCCCCGGGCGAGGGCTTCGGCCACGAGCCGGGCCGCGGCCGCAAGCCGGTCGGCCAGGTTCTCGGCCAGCCAGAGCTTGAGCCGGGCCGACTCGGCCAGCTGGGTCCGGGCGGCCTCGACCGGGTCTGTCACGGTGCCCTCCCGGTCCTTTGTCCGACTCGGGCAGGTTTGCCCAGGAGCTCCGCGGCCGCCTGAACGATCCGTCTGACCGGGATAAGGCTGAGGCAGTAGTTCTCGATGTGCCGGCAGTGGACGTGGTCGCACGGCCGGCAGGGCAGGTCGATTTCCAGGAGCCTGTATTCGGTGCCGTAGGGGTGGTATTTCGCCGGCTCGGATGGCCCGAAGAAGGTGACCACGGGCACCCCGGCGGCGGCCGCAAAGTGCATGGGAGCGCTGTCATTGCCGATAAAAAGGTCCATCTCCCGCAGGAGGGCCGCCGTCTGGCGCAGGCTCAGCCGGCCCACCAGGTTGATAACCGGGCCGTCATAAGCCTCCATGAACCGGGCGGCCAGACCCGCCTCTTCGGGACCGCCCACCAGGTAGATAACCATTTCGGGGTAAAGCTGATGAAGACCCCGGGCCGCCGCCGCAAACTTGGGCACCGGCAGGCGCTTCGTTGCAAAGCCGGCCCCCAGGTGGAACGCCACCCTGGGCCGGCCAACCCGGCCGGCCACCAGGTCCCGACCGAAGGCGACCTCCTCCGGCCGCAGGGGAATCTGCGGTCCCCCGCCCACCGGCCGGGCCCCGATCAGGCCGACGACGGCCTGGGCGAACTCCACCCGGTGGACCGGCTGGTCCGGGCCGAGGCTGACGTGGAGCCAGGAGCCGCCGCCCCGGGCGTCGCTGCCAACCCGCAGTTTCGGGCCCAGCAGCCACATGAACAGGATATCCCGGGGGTCGCCGCGCAGTTCGACGGCCGCGTCGAACCCCTCCTTCCGGAGGCGGCAGACGCCACGCAAAAGCTCAACGGCCGACCTCAGCCAGTTCAGCCGCTCGCCCCGCCAGGCCCGGTGCCAGGGGACTTTCACGACCCAGATGCGGTCCAGGGCCGGGTGGCCCTCCAGCAGGGCGGCCCCGGCCGGGTCGGCGACGAGGTGCAGTTCGGCCGCCGGAAACCGCCGCCGCAGGGCGCGGATGGCCGGCTCCGAGAGAAGAACATCCCCGATGGAGTCGAGCCGGACAACGGCGATTTTCAGCCCCCGGCCGTCCCCGGTGGTGAGCCGGGTGAAGACCGCCTTCCAGGCCCGGTGCCGGCCCGAGAGCCGGTCGAAAAGGCCGATGAGCCGGGCGATGGGGCGTTCAAGCCGGGCTACAAGTCGGCCCTTGACCCTGCGGTCGAAGCCCGTCATCGTCACGATTATACACCGACACCCGGCCGGCCCCGGCCTCAGGCCCGGCTGAGGACGAGCCGGTGGTAGAACCTCCGGGTCTGTTCGGCAATGGCCCGGTGGGAGAAGCGGGCGGCGGCCTGACTCCGGCCGAGCCGGCCCAGAATCTGCCGGAGGGTCGGGTCAAGCATGAGCCGCCGGATGGCCCCCCGGAGTCCGAGGACATCCCCCTCCGGCACGACGATCCCCCCGTCCCCGATGGTCCGGGGCACCTCCCCCGAGTCGCTACCCACTACCGGAACCCCGCAGGCCTGGGCCTCAACGATCACCCGGCCGAACTGCTCCTTCCAGCGCCGGCCCGTCCGGGACGGGACGACCAGCACGTCGATGGACCGGTAAAATTCGGGCATCTGCCCGGAGGCGAAAGGCCCGAGCAGGCGCCAGCGGCCGCCGAGCTCCCGGAGCCTGGCCTCAATCTGCCGGCGAACGGCCGGGTCCGAGCCGAACCCGCCCACGATTACGAGCTCCCAGTCGCCTTCAAGGCCGGCCATCGCCTCCAGGAGCCAGTCGGCCCCCTTTTCGGGCACGAGCCGGCCGACAAACCCGACCCGAAAGGGCCCCGACCGGGGGCGGGGTTCGGGGCGGAAGAGCCCGGGGTCGACCCCGAACTGGGGAATGACGGCCACCGGACCGGTGAACCCCCGCCGGCGCAGAACCTGCTCGGCCTCGGGATTGCCGGCAATGGCCCCGGCGACGCCGGCGAAAACTGCCCGCTGGAACCAGGAAAACGGCGGCGGAATCGGATTGAGCATGTTCTGCCAGGTGAAGAAAAGGGCGGTTGCGCCCACCCGGCGGGCGAGCCGCACGCCGTGGAAGGTCACCAGGTCGTAGGGCTCCTCATCCAGGTGGACCAGGTCGGGCTTAAACTCGGCCAGGACGCGGCCCAGGCCGGGATAGTAGTGCAGGTGGACCCGGCCGTTAAACCGGGGGGGCAGGATAAAGACCCGATAGCCCTCGTCGTCGCCGGGCTCGAAGGGGGCGACGTCCCGGCCGAAACGCCAGAAGGGCGGTACAACCAGGCCGAGCTCGATGTCGCCGGCCTCTACCAGGGCCCGAAGTTTCTTGCGGTATTCGGCCACGTAGCAGGCCTTGGAGACCATCAGGACCCGCAACATGGGCTTTTCGGCCGCTCACAGGAGACGTGCATCGCCACCGCCGACAGGGAAACCCGGCCGAGCAGGGTCGATTCCAGGTGGGCGATGACCCACAGGACCCGGATGAAGAGCTTAAACGGCAAATTCCGGCGGAGCCAGCCGGCCCAACCCTCCCGCTCGACATAAAAGAGGAAATCCTTGAGCTGGCCGACCGGGTGCATGCTGTAGCGGACGTTCCGGACCCGAAAACCGGCCCCCCGCAGGAGCCGCAGGATGTCGGCGTGGGTGAACCGCTGGATGTGGCCGCCGTGGCGCTCTTTCAAATCGGCCCCGACCTTAAGCCGGTCGGTGAGCCAGTAGAGGGTGAGGGGCTGGCCTTCACACGGAACCAGGAGGTGGAAGCGCCCGCCCGGCCGGAGGACCCGGAAGGCCTCGGCCAGGGCCTGCTCCGGCCGGGGCAGGTGCTCAAGGACGTCGACCATCAGGACGAAATCGAAGCTTGCGTCCCGGTAGGGCAGGTTGTGGGCGTCGGCCAGGACGTATTCGACCGGCTCCGGGAAGGACCGGCCGGCTCGGAGGCTCACGGCCGAGAGGTCGCAGCCGTGCAGTTCCCAGCCCGGTCGGCGGCGGCCAATGGTCCGCAGGAACCGGCCAGCCCCACAGCCCACCTCCAGCATCCGGCCCGGCCCCGGCGGGACCCAGGCCAGGGCCCGCCGGAAGGCGATATTTAAGGGGTGGACGTAGCCGCCGCCCCAGACCTGGTCAAGCCGAGTGCGCGTAAATATGCCCAAAAGGTCGCCTCCGCCGTTTTCTGCCAGGTGAACTGCCGGGCCCGCTGGCGGCCCCGGGTCCCCAGCTCGGCCCGGAGGTCCGGCTCCGTTAAGAGCTTTAATATCCCGGCCAGCAGGCTCTCGTCATCTTCGGGGTCGACGAGGAGGGCGGCATCCCCGACCACCTCCGGCAGGGACGTCCGGTTCGAGCAGACCACCGCGGTTCCGCAGGCCATCGCCTCCAGGGGCGGCAGGCCGAAACCCTCGTAGGCCGAGGGGTAGACGAAGAGGTCGGCCCCGGCGTAGAGGGCCGGCCTATCCTCGTCGGGGACCGGCCCCAGAAGCCGCACCCGCTCCCCGACGCCGGCCTCCGCAATGGCGCGCCGAATGTCCGGAAAAATCCGGCCGGGTCGGGGCAGCCGTCCGCCAACGGCCAGCACCCACGGCTCCGGCACGCGGCCCATAACCCGCACGAGCCGGTCGACCTGCTTGCGGCGGTCGAATCCGCCCAGGTAAAGGATATACGGCCGGTCAAGGCCGTAGCGGCGCCGGACGGCCCCGACCCGTTCGGCCGTGAGGCCCGCCCCGAAGTCCGGGTCGACCCCGAGGGGAACCACCTCGACCCGGTCGGGGGCAACGCCCGTGAACCGGAGGATGTCCTGCCGGGTCCAGTCCGAGTCGGCAACAACCCGGTCGGCCCGGGGCAGGGCGTGGACGGCCGCCCAGATGTAGAGCCTGAAGGCCAGCGACGGCCGGTAATCCGGCAGGGCAAGCATCAGCAGGTCGTGGACCGTGACCACGAGCGGCCGGAGCCGGACCCACGGCGGCCCGAAATACGGGACGTGAACCAGGTCGACCCCTGCCCGGCGGGCGAGCCGCCAGACCTCCACCTGCTCGAACCAGAGCTTCCCCAGGTTGCCCGGAAGGTGGGGCCGCGCCGGGGGACCGAGGCGGACGACGGTCAGCTCGGGGTTGAGCCCCCGGAGGGCCCCGAAGAGCCGGCGGCTGTATTCGCCCGTTCCCGTCTCCGGAAACTGCCAGAAGTAGCCGCTAAAACCGACCCGCATCAGCCCCGCTTCCCAAGGATTTCCCGGTAAACGTCAAGCAAAGTTTCGGCTGCCGCCTCCCAGGTGAAGCTGGCCGCCCGTTCCCGACCGGCCGCCACCGTCCGGGTCCGGGCAGTCTCATCGGTCAGGGCCGTGTGGACGGCCTCGGCAATGGCCGCGGGGTCCTCCGGGTCCACCAGCCAGGCCGCGTCCCCGGCCACCTCCGGCAGGGAGGCCCGGTTGGAAGTGACGACGGGCACCCCGGCGGCCATCGCTTCGAGGACCGGCAGGCCGAAGCCCTCATAGAAGGACGGATAAACCAGCACCCCGGCCTGTCCCAGGAGGGCCGCGACCTCGGCGTCCGAAAGGCCCCGGAGCCAGCGGATATCGGCCCGGAAGGGGGAAGCGGCCAGGGCTCCCAGAAAGTCGTCGTAGAGCCACCCCGGCCCCCCGACAATAACCAGGGGCCGGGCGGTATCCGGATATTTCTGGCGGAGCAGGTTGTAGGCCGCAATGAGGCCGGGCAGGTTCTTGCGGGGCTCCACCCGGCCGATGAAGAGGATAAAGCCCGGCTCAAGGCCGAAGGCGTCCAGCAGGCTGTGGGCCGGTGGGGAAATTTCCGGCGGCTCCACCCCGCCGTAGACAACCCGGACCCGGCCCGGGTCGACGTTTAGAAGCCGGGCAATATCGGCCGCGGTGGCCCGGGAGTCGGCCACAACCAGGTCGGCCCGCCGGACCGAGGCCGGTACCGCCCGGCGCAGAAACCGGCCGAGCTCAACCGGCGCCCACCGGGGATTGACCAGGAAATTGAGGTCGTGGACCGTTACGACGCCGGCCGCCCGGGAAAGGGGCGGCAGGAGGAAATTGAGCCCGTGGAAGAGGTCGAACCCCGACACCAGCCGGTCAAGGGGGACGGGCAGGCCGAGCCGAAACCAGGCGGCCAGGAAGGTGCGCTCGCTAAAGGGGAGGCGAATCAGCCGGAACCGGGGGCCGTAATGGGCAGCCGGGTCGAAGGGCGGGCAGTCCCGGGTTGCCACCAGCAGGAACGAAAACTCTGAGGTTAGCCGGCTCAGGCCGCCCACGAGCCCCCGGACGAACCGGCCGATGCCGGCCGACTGCTTGAGGGCCGGGGTGAAATCAAGGGCCACGACCGGCATCGGCCGCAACCTCCCGGGCCTCCAGCCGCCCCGAAAGAATATAAGCCGGCAGGCCCGACAGGATCAGACTCCAGTAGCTGATAAGCCGGTCGGCGAGGGCAACCGTGACCCCAACTTCCAGGGACACGGCCAGGCTGAAGAGGCCCGCCACCCCGACCTCAACCAGCCCCAGCCCGCCGGGCGTAAAGGGCACGGTGGTGAGGACCGAGTTGGCCAGGGCCGCAAAAACGACCATCGGGAGGGCAACTTTTACCCCCAGCGCCTGGGTGACGAGGGCCAGGCGGCTCACCTCGCAGGCCCAGATCGCCACCGTCAGGGCCAGGGTCAGGGGAAGGCGCCGGAGGCCCGCCCGGGTGCCGTATTCGAGGCGCAGGTAGATATCCGCCAGTCGGGCCGGCAGACGCTGCCGGAGTCGGGGCCCGAGGCGGTAGAAAAGGCTGACCCCGGCCACGGCAATGAGCAGAAGAAGGGCACCCAGGCCGCCGATCTCGGCCAGGGTCCGGCGGGAGACCGAGCCGATGAGAAAGACGGCCGCGACGGCCAGGGCGGTAACCACCACCGTCAGGTCCAGGAGCCGCTCGATGAGCACCGTTCCGGCGGCCTCGGAAAATCCCGAGGCCCCGTTTCGCTTCAGGTGATAGGCCCGGTAGAGGTCTCCGAGCTTGGCCGGGAGCAGGCAGTTGGCGAACCAGCTCGCAAGGATCACCACGGCCAGGTGCCAGGGGCCGGGCGGGGGCTTTGTCCCCGGTGTTGTCAGGTTGCCGAGGACGACCCGCCAGCGGATGCCCCGGAGGGGAAAGGTCGAATAGTAGACCACTACCGCGAGCAGAAAGAGCCTCAGGTCGGCGGTACCGAGGGTCTTGAGGGCCTCAAGGGGGCTGATGCCGGCCCCCCGGAAGAGGCCCAGCAGCAGCCCAAAACCGATGGCCAGCGAAAGGTACGTTCGCCATGACCGGAAGACGCGGGGAAGCTCAGGCGCTGACCCGTTCATCGGGAGTCCTCCGGCCGGGGGCGGCCGGCAACCGCGATGCCCAGCGTCAGGCCGAGCTGGGTTGGGAAGCCGGCAACAAACATGTTGTCGAAAACATTATGGGTTGCCATCGCCACGACCCACCCGGTGACAACCCAGCCCAGCGGGTCTTCCGGGTCCCGACGAATGGCGGCTGCCCCCGAGGCGACCAGTCCCGCAAGCAGGGCGAGGTGGGCGATAAGGCCGGGGAACCCGGTCTCGGCCAGCAGGTGCAGATAATAGTTGTGGGCGTGGGTAGCCAGGGCCGGGAGGGTCTCCCAGCCCCGGACTGCAAACCGCTCGTAGGCGACCCCGAAGTTGCCGGGACCCACGCCCCGGAGGGGGCTGTCAACAAACATAAACCAGGCCGCGTACCAGTAGGCCATCCGCTCGAGGATGGCGTAGTTATCCGGACGCACGGGCTCATAGCGGGGGTCGGGCAGGGAGAAGTAGGCCGAAAGGGGCGCCAGCCGCTCGGTGACCTCGGCCGGAACCAGCCCGTAGGCCAGGGCCGGCAGGCCGACCACAATCCCCGCGGCCAGCAGGCCGAGCAGGCCTATGACGGTCCGCCGGCCGGCCAGACTCGTCAGCCCGAGTCCGGCCAGCAGGCCGAGCCAGGCCGCCCGCGAGAGGCTCAGAAGCTCGCCGAGCCCGCCTACCCCCGCCGCAAGCAAACCGAGGCCCAGGTCCCCCGGGGCGCCGCGGCGCAGGCTGTGGCGGACCCAGACGTAGGCGGCTACGATTCCCATGGTCAGGTAGCCCGCGTAGGGATTGGGCTGGCCAAAGGTGCCGTAAGCCCGCAGGGTTTCGCCGAAGATAAAGCCGAGGGGCCCGAGGCGGAAGACCGACTGCATCAGCCCGAGCACCCCCTCAAGGAGGGCCAGCCCGAGCAGAAGCCGGACAAACCAGGCTCGCTGCCGCCCGCTCAGGCCGGCCGAGGCCCCCGCGACAAGGGCCAGGGTAAAGAGCACCCACTTGGCCAGCTCTTTGAGGGCCAGGGGAACGGATTCGGCCGCCGGCAAAGCCCAGAGGAGGGCGCCGGTGAAGCCCAGCGCCGGCCAGAATACGCCCGGAAGCCGCAGGGACGCTTCGCCCGCCGCGAGGCGAAAAAGCCAGGCCAGGATGAAAATGGGCAGGACGACTTCGGCCGGACCGATGGAGAGCTCGCCCAGGCGCAGGCCGAACGGGGTTGAGAGGGGGATGCTCGCCAGGACCGCAACCAGGCCGGCAAAGGGCCAGCGCAGGCTCACGATGAGCAGGAGAAATGCCCCCACCAGGCCGACGGCCAGGCTGAGAGGAAGGACGGCCGTGGCGGCGATCAGCCCGGCCCCGATGAGGGCCGTCAGCAGCCGGTTGAGTCTGAACCAGTCGCGGCTAAAGACCGGGGCCGTCATCGGGGCCTAGGTTGAGAGCCGCCCGGCCGTAATTTCTTCCCGGTACCAGGCGATGGTCTGGCGCAGGCCTTCTTCCAGGCCCACAGCAGGCGACCAGCCGAGAACCTTCCGGGCCTTGGTCAGGTCGGGCCGCCGGCGGCCGATCTCCTCGGGCCGCGGGGGAAGAAAGACGATGGGGGCCGGCGTCCCCGTCAGGGCTTTGACCAGCCGGGCGACCTCGATGACGGGCCGCTCGTCGTCGTTGCCCAGGTTAAAGACCTCGCCCGCCAGGCCGTCCTGAAACCCCACCTTAACGAGGCCTTCCACCAGGTCTGAAACGTAGCAAAAGCTCCGGGTCTGGGTGCCGTCGCCGTAGACGGTGAGGGGCTCGTTGCGGAGGGCCTGGCGGATGAAGTTCGGCACGACCCTGCCGTCGTCGACCCGGTTTCGGGGCCCGTAGGTGTTAAAAATCCGAACGATCCGGACATCAAGGCCGTATTTTCGGTGGTAAGTTACCGTCAGGGCCTCGGCGAACCGCTTGCCTTCATCATAGGCGGCCCGGGGGCCGACCGGGTTGACGTGGCCCCAGTAGGTCTCCGGCTGGGGGTGGACCTCAGGGTCGCCGTAGACCTCGGAAGTCGAGGCCAGAATAAACCGGGCGCCGGCGGCCCGGGCCAGCTCGAGGAGGTTATAGGTTCCCAGGCTGTTGACGAGCATCGTTTCGACGGGATAGCGGGAATAGTCCTCGGGACTGGCCGGGCTGGCCAGGTGGAAGATGATGTCGGGCGGGGCGTCCGGGGGGTCGAAAGGTCGGGTGACGTCGTACTCGATGAGGCGGCAGCGGCCGGCCCGGACCAGGTGGGCCACATTCTCGGGCCGCCCCGTAAGGAAATTATCTACGACGGTGACCTGGTGGCCGTTTTCGACCAGGCTTTCGACAAGGTGGGAGCCGATAAAACCGGCCCCGCCCGTAACCAGTACTCTCATCGTTTCACCCCGGCAAGTGTTGTGCTGGCGAACATGAACCAGAAGAGGTAAGCGAGGTCGATCAGAAAGTACGAGTTGTCAAAGAGGCCGTGAACCAGCAGGTCGGCCATGGCCGCCCCGCAAACGGCCCCGAGAAGTCGGGGTTCCGGCCCTTCACAACGTGCAAGGTTAAAGACCCGACGCCAGAACTCCACCTGAAGGAGGCCCAAAGTGAAGAGGCCCCCGATGCCGAGTCGCACCCAAAAGTCTAACACAATATTGTGGGGGTGCGAAATGTCCGGCTCCTGCCAGGCCTCCGGGGGCATGTATCTTTCGCGGTAAAGATAAAGAAAGTTGTCCAGGCCCACGCCCGTAAGGGGCCGGTCCCGAATCATCCGCAGGGCGGCCTCCCAGATGTAGATGCGGCGCAGGGCGGTCTCATCGGCGCCGAAGCGGCCTGGGGCCAGGAGAAAGCCGAGCAGGCCGATGACGGCCAGGGTCCCGACCAGGGTGAGGGCGGCGGTAAGCCGGCGGTGCCTGGTGAGCAGTCCGAACCCGGCGGCCAGGGCGGCGGCGACGCCCAGCCAGGCCCCCCGGGAGTAGGTGAGCCAGAGGGCCCAGAGGCCGGCAATGGCGGTGATGCCGGCGGCCGGACGTCCCCGGCCGCCCCACCCCGCCGCAAGCAGAACGGCCGGAGGAATGAGCTTGCCCAGGTAGAGGGCCAGGGCATTGGGCGAGTGGTAGATCGCCAGGGCCCGCCGAACCCCGCCGGTCCCCTCGGTAACCCCGACGAAGTAGTAATGATACAGGGTGTAAAAGCTGACCACCGCCGCCGCGACCGTAAATCCCCCAAAGACCCAGCCCGACAGCTCCTTCGGCCGAACGGTCCGGACGGCCAGGAAGTAGAAGATGAGAGGCTCGACAACCACCCGCCGGTACTCCCGCAGGGCGACGTGGAAATATTCGGCCCAGGCCAGGGAGAGGGTCGCGACCCCCAGAAAGACCACCGGGCCGACCGGGACGGCCGCCCCCAGCACGCCCCGGATAAGCTCGCCCAGGGTCAGCCTGCGCGTCGCCAGCGCCCAGGCCTGCCGGCCGGCCCAGGCGGCGGCCGCGGCCAGGATGAGGACCTCCGAGACCACGAATTCCGGGCCGCCGAACTGCTTCGGGAACCGGTAAAAGGGGCTCAGCCACAGCACCCACCAGAGGGCGGCCGGCATATCCCGGACCGCCCCGGCCATAAAGACCCCAAGGCCCAGGGCCATCAGGGCCGGGTGCTGGGCAAAGTAAAAGATGCCGATGCCGGCCCCCTGCACAGCGGCCCACCGGAGCCTACTCGAGACTGTAAACCAGGTGAACCGGCTTGCCATCCCGCTGACGGGTTGTAAATTCCAGGACCGGCCGGCGGCCGAGGGCCGCCGCGACCCGCTCGAATTCGGCCCGCCGCTCATAAACGGTTGCCTCCGGCGCGTGAAAGACATACCTGGCCCGTGGGAAGCGGCTGGCGTAGCCGTAGAGGATATCGGCCAGCTCCGGCGGGGCCTGGGCCTGGTAAAAGAACAGCTCGACCGGAACCACCCGGGCCTCCGTCAGCACGACGACCGGGGCCGCGATGCCCCAGTCCAGGGCCAGAACCGGCCGGTCCGGCTCGGCCGCCAGGTAATCGGCCAGCCGGTAAATGGCATCGGACATCCGCAGCCACCCGCCCGTTTCGGCCAGCGCCCGGTGGTAGCTCAGGTCCGCCCAGAGGTCGCCGCCCCCAAGAAGCAGTACGGCCAGAAGGGCCAGGCCGGTCGTGACCGCCCGACCCGGCCGGCCGGGGAGAATTCCGGCAACCTGATAGATGACTCCGACTGTGAGAATCTGGGGAAGGGGCATGAGCAGGTAAAGGTGGGTCGGCCAGAGGCCGGAGACGGTGAAGGCGCTCTGGGCGGTGACCAGGACGATGATCCCGGCCAGGCCGGCCAGAAGCCGCCAGGACCCGGACCGGCCCCGGGAAAGGGCGCCGCCGGCGAGGGCGACTGCGAGGGCCCCCACCAGAATCGGCGGGTAGAGGGGGTTGCCGAACTGGCCCCCGAGAAACCAGAAGTGGTCGCCCCGGACCAGAACGAGAAGCTGGTCAAAGGCTGTCCGGAGGTTATCGAGGACCCGCCAGTTTTCGACCCCGTAGCTGGTCCGCCAGAAGTTAGCCGCCAGCGTTTCCAGGGTGCCCCCGGACCGGAGGTTGTAATAGAGCGGCATCCAGGCCCCGGCAAGGACGCCCAGGGCGCAGAGGGCCAGCCGGCCCGGACGCAGAATCTGGCCGATGAACTGCCCGGCTTTGGGCCCGGACCTCACCCAGAGGTAAAGGACCAGGGCCGGGCCCCACCAGACGAAGAGAAGTTTTACGCCCAATCCGAGGCCGAAGAGCAGGGCTGTAAGGTAAGCCCAGCGGGGCCGGCCGGTCCGGACCCAGCTGTCCAGGGTGAGCAGACTAGCCGTTGCCAGCAGGCCGAGCAGGGAGCTTACGTGCACCCCTTGCCGGGTCCAGAAGACGAAGGACGGGTGGACGGCCCCGAGCACGACCCCGAGCCCGGCCGGCACCGGGCCGAGCCAGCGCCGGCCGAGGACCGCGGCCAGGGCGAGGGCGACCATTCCCCCGGCGATGGGCAGGAGCCGGAGCTGGAGGACCCCGACCCCGAAAAGGGCAAACCAGGGGATGTATAAATACGTGCTCACCGCCCCGACGTAGTCCATCACCATCACCGGCAGGGTGCGGCCCAGCAGGTCAATGCCCACGCCCCGGGCCGGCTCCACCGGCTTTCCGGCCAGAAGTTCGACCGCGGGCGCGGCGTCGGCGGCCTCGTCGTAGTAGAGGCCGGGCAGGTGGGGCTGGGCCAGGGCAAGGCCCCAGAAGGCGATGAGGCCGGTCAGGGCCAAGAGGCGTCCGGCGGTCATGGCCGGCGGCGGATGAACGTAAGGCCGAAACCGACGAAGCTTAAGGCGGCCAGACCGGCCCCGAGAAGGGCCGGCCGGTAGTCGGGCTCGTCGAGGAGGACGACGAAGGCATCCACCCGGACCGTTTCGCCGGGCCGGAGCTGGGGCACGGTGAGGGTGAGCCGGTGCTGGCCGTAGGTCAGGTTCCGGGCAACGGTAACCGGCCGGCCGGCCGTGTCGCCTCCCAGCTCAAGCCAGGTCTGGCCGGTCGGGTCGGCCGGGAGGCCCGAAACCGCCCGGCCGTCGAGCTGGACGTACACCCGGCCGGAACCCGGGCCGGGAATGACCTGGACCCCGGTTCCCCGGAAGTTAAAGACCAGCCGGGCGCCCGGTGCCGAAGACTCGATGTAGCCCCGGGCTGAGGCCTCGTCGGCCCGGACGTAATTCCAGCGGCCCTCGGTCTGGACGGCCGGGGAGGTCTCCTGGTGTTCGCCGGGCAGGGCGAATTTGAACTCTTCAGAAAGCTGTTGAACCGCAAAGTAAAGGGGGCGGGGGGTGAAGTCGGGGTCGACCACCCGGAAATAATACTCGGCGTTGTCCAGGGGCGAAATGTCGCCGACCTGCCGGAAGTACCAGAGGTTGATCACCCCGAGCCAGTCCCACTCCCGGGCCATCCGGATGGCCCGGACGGTGTAGGCGGCCTGCTCCTCTTCGGTAACCCGGCCCCAGTAGAGCCGGAAGGGCGGAAAGGTCGGCGGGGCGGCGTTCCAGCCGAACTCGTTGAGCCAGACCGGCTTGGCGCCGTCCCCGTTGCGGACCATGACCTCCCGCAGGAGTTTGAGCCGCTGGAAGTTCAGGACCCGGGGGTCGGGGGGGTCCTCGGGCGGCCGGTCGAAACCGTAGGCGTTGGCCATCAGGATATCGAAATAGGCGGCGGCCCCGGCGGCGTACATTCCCTGGAGAAAGTCGAGCTCGTTGATGGCCTGGGGCGACCGCTCGAGGGTCTGAGCCAGGGGGGCGCTCAGGATAACGACGTTGGGGTCGACGGCCTTCGCCCGCTGGTAGGCGACCTTTAAGAGTTCGGTGTAGGCCGCCGGGTCCGGGGGACGGCCGCCCCACTCCCGGGCGAGGTTCGGCTCGTTCCAGATCTGGTAATACTGGATGCGTCCCCGGTAGCGGGCAACCACCCGGGCGACATAATCCCCAAACTCGTTCAGGTCCCGGACCGGGTAGCGGGCATTCTCCCCGCGGCTCCGGGCCCACTCCGGCGGCTGGTCGAGCCGGACGATGAGGCGCAGGCCGTACTGCTCTACCAGGCTGACGATCTCGTCGAACTTGTCCCAGGTGCTCCGGCGGATGCGGTCGTCCCAGAAGAGGCCCTTCTGAGGCTCAATCTGGTCCCAGGGAAACATCTGCTTGACCCAGCCCAGCCCGGCCGCCCGGGCCATCCGGAGGGTCTCCTGTTTTTTCCAGGTCTCCACCTCCCGGTCCAGGAAAAAGTTTGCGCCCAGGGGATTGACATCGGTGAAGGGGAGGGGTCTGGCCAGGGCCTGGGTGGTGGGGACCGGGTTCAGGACCGGGTTCGGGAGCCACCAGGTGAGACCGAGTCCGACCAGCAGGCCGAGGAAGCAAGCCACGCGGAGGGTTCGGCGTCCCATCGCCCCCAATATATCAGCCGGGAACGGACTACTTCAAACGGACGGCCGGCCTCTTAAAAGGAATTCCCGGCCGGCGGGGGAACGCCTCGGGCGACGGGCCGATTTTTTTTAAAATGATAAAAACCCGGCTGAGGCCGTACCCGGCGCCGAAGGGTCCGAACGTTCCGGCCGGCTCGGCCCCAAGCCGCCGGATGAAGGGGACTGTCGGCTCCAGGTCCGGCAGGTCCGGGGGGCCTTTCCAGTAGACCGCCCGGCCGCCGGGCGCCAGCAGGGGGAGGGTGACCTCGGCCAGGGTTGGAAGCCGGGCGACCGCCCGGGCGGTGACGATGCCGGCCTGCTCCCGGTAGGTTCGGTCCCGGCCGACGTCTTCGGCCCGCCTCGGAATCACCTCCACCCGGTCCAGGCCGAGCTCAGTTGCCAGGGCGGTTAAAAACCGGGCCCGCTTCTGGTTCGATTCGATAAGCCAGAGGCTCACCTCGGGAAAGACCAGCCGGATCGGCACCCCCGGAAAGCCGGCCCCGGTCCCGACGTCCGCCAGGGTCGGACCGGTCCGGAGCAGGTCCTTAAAGCCCGGTATCTCCAGGCAGAGCAGCGAATCAATGAAGTGGCGGGTTTCAACCTCGGCCGGGTCGGTGACCGCGGTCAGGTTCACCCGGCGGTTCCAGTCGAGCAGCAGCTGGCGGTAGCGTTCGAAGGCCGCCAGAAGCCCCGGGGTTGGCCCCAGGCCGTGGCGGCCCAAAAACTCGGCCAGCCGCTCAAGGCCACAGCGGCTACCCAAGGTCCTGCTGAATCAGCCGGCTTGCCTCGTAGCCAAGCCGGACGCTGTAGTTCTGGCCCCGGTCCTCCGGGTAGATCTGGGTGGTGTTCGCCAGGTAGAGCCGGCGGATGGGCGTCCTTACGGGCGGAATCCGCGCCCGGTAGTTCGTGGTGATGACCGGCTGGGCGGCGTCTTCCCGGTGGTGGTGGAGCTCCTCGACCCAGGCCGGGTCGAACCGGGGGTTTATCCGGCGCAGGTGGGGCAGATAAACCTCGAAAAGCTCCGGGCCGGAAAGCTTTAAAAGGGGATGGTCCCGGGCCAGGTAGTTGGAGATGTAGACGATGTGTCGGCCGCCGTATTCTTCGGGCGGCAGCAGGTTTGTTTGTTCGATGACGCCGACGAAGGGGACGGAGCGGTCGGCGATGTTGAGCCAGTAGACCGGGCTCAGCCGCTCCCGGAGGACCAGGACCAGGCAGACTGCCGCCTGGTAGCGGATCTCCCGGATCAGGCGGGCGTAGGATTCGGGAAGCTCCGGAACCAGGCGGAGAAAGGCCCACCCCGGCACGGTGGCCAGAACGGCGTCGAATTCCCAGCTGGTCGGAATGGTGACCTCCCCGATGCCCCATTCAGCTGCCGACCCGCCGGCAAGCCGGATACCCCGGGCCTCGCCGCCGGCAGTGACGACCTGCTCGACCTGGGCGCGGGTAAAAATTCGGCCGCCCCGGGCGACGATCGCGTCCCCGAGGGCCCGGTAGACCCGGCCGAAGCTTCCCCGCAGGTAGCCGAGGACTTCCTTTTGCATGCCGCGGTCCCGGGAGGCGAACCGCAGGTGGATTTTCCCCCAGAGCCAGGCCATCCCCACCTCTTCAGCCAGGTCGCCGAATTTCCCCCGGAGGAGCGGACCCCAAACGGTCTCGTAGTTGCGGCGGCCGGCCCACCTTATCAGCCAGTCGCGGGCGGTGACCTTCTCGAACTTCGACCAGTTGGACTCATACCGGAGGTAGAGGCTGGTGAGGCCGAGCCGGATGCGGTCGACGAGGCCGACCGGTTTAAAGCGGAGGAGGTCAAAGGGCGTGACGAAGTTGTAAACCTTGCCGTCCCAGAAGAAGCCGACGGTTGACGGGACCCAGAGCAGGTCTTTGCCCAGGCCCAGTTCGCCGATGAGGTCGATGAAATAATTGTCGCCCCGGAAAAGGTGGTGGTAGAAGCGCTCGACCTCGGTGCCGCCGACGGTGAAGGTGCTCACCTGCCCCCCGAGCCAGGGGGCCCGCTCGAAGACGACAACCTGGTGCCCGGCCTTAACCAGGTCCCAGGCCGCCGCCAGCCCCGCCGCCCCGCCCCCGATGATGCCGACCCGCATCCTACCCAGGCCCCCTTCCGTCAGGCCGAACTTCAGTCAGGACCATCGCCCCGTACCACCCTAACCAGATTATGCCGGCAACCGTCACCGGAAGCCAGAGGACCAGGTGGACGAGCAGACCGAAGGCCGCCGCCCCGGCCCCGGCACCCAGCACGGCCGCGGCCTCCCGGACTGCCAGGTCGAAACTGCCGAGGCCGCCGGGGGCCAGGGGCACCGCCCACGCCAGGTTACCAACCGAGGCGACGACCAGATAAGCCGCAGGCTTGAGGTCCAGGCCGAGGGCCCGGCCCACCCCGAAAAAGACCCCGGCCTCGACGACCCAGCTGGCCAGGGTGAGGCCGCCGGCCGCGGCCAGAACGTCCGGCCGGCCGAGGCCCCCAAGGCCCAGCCGGACCTGGCCGACGAGCCGGCCCAGACCGGTAGGGCCTGCCGGGCCGAATCTTAAAACCAGCCAGGCGGCGGCCAGGGCCCCAAGGAACACCCCGGCCCCGAGCAGGCCGGCCAGGAGGCCCCACTCCGGAAAGCCGGTAAGCCCGATGCCGACAAGCAGGAGGCCGGCAAGGCTCAGGCCGTCGAGAACCCGCTCGGCCGCGGCGGTGGCGCCAACGGTCGGCCAGGCAACCCCGTGGCGCAGGCTCAGCAGGGTGACCCGGACGACCTCGCCCGCACGGCCGGGAATCACATTGTTCAGGGCGTAGCAGGCGAGGGTCAGGCCGAAAAGTTCAGACCGGTCCGGCCGCAGAAGGCCGCCCAGGAGCAGACGCCACCGCCAGGCTCGCAGCCAGGGGGCAATAAAATAAAATACGGCCGCGCCCGCCAGCCAGGCAGGACTGGCACCCTGCCAGGCCGCCCAGACCGAAGCAGGGTCGGACCGGGCGATGATAAGGCCGAGAAGGCCCAGGCCCAGCAGGCTTCCGGCCCAGTTCCACCACCGGGTCCGCCGCCGGGTGAACCTCAGGACGGTTCGGACCTGCCCGACCGGGACCATCCCCAACCCCGCAAAGCTTTTGCCGAAGGACGGCGGCTTGCAAACCGGCGCACGTCGTTGCCATTATACCCATAGGCGAGGGTTGTATGTCCAGGTACCTGCGGGCGTCCGGCGACCCAAGGCTTTTCGACCGGCTGGTTCAGCGGGCCATCAGGCGACTGCCCCCGGAGTTCCGGGCGGCCTTAGCGAACGTGGCGATTGTCGTCGAAGAGGAGCCGGAGGGTCCCGATGAGCTCCTCGGGCAGTACTTCGGCCAGCCCCTGCCGGCCCGGGCCGGGGCTGAGCCCCTCCTGCCCGACCGGATCGTCCTCTACCGCGGCCCCCTGGTTCGGGCCTGCGGCGGCGACCGCAGTCTGCTCGCCGCCGAGATTGAGCGGACCCTCCTCCACGAGGTGGGCCATCTCCTCGGCCTGGACGAAGGGCGGCTGGCGGAGCTGGGTCTCGAATGAGGGCCCGAACCGGCCGGATTACCGTTCGCCCGTGGCGGTCGACCAGGCGGCTCAGTTTCGGCCGGCTGTTGGGCCTGACGGTTTTGGCCGCGGCCGGGGCGGCCGGCCTCAGCCGGGTGCCGGGCCAGTACTTCTGGCCGGCGGCCGGCGGGCTCGTAGCCCTGGTGGTTCTCGGGACGGTTCGGTTTAATCCCTTCGGGCGGGGACTCACGCCGGTGGGAATCCTGCCCGGGATTCTGGTGAGTCTCCTTGCCGTCGGGGTGTTTATTCTCCGGGGGACGCCCTGGGCCTGGGCGGTGGTGGGGGCCGGAGCTCTCCTCTTTCCGTTGACGGTTCTCGCGGAGGGGCGGGCCCACTTTGAGCCGGCGGTATCCCCTTTCCGGCTCTGGCACAGCCTGCTGGTTTACCTGCTGGGGCTGGCATCATTCGTGGTGATCTTCGGAACCCGGGAGCGAAGCCTCTTTACGGCGACGGGGGTTGGGGCGGTGAGCGTCCTGCTCTGGGCCGCCCTTCGGGCCGGTCACCAGCCGGCCGGGCGAAGCGGCTGGGCCTATTATCTGGTCATTTTTCTCGTTATGGGGGAGCTGACCTGGGCCCTGAACTACTGGCCCATCAGCCTGGTTGCCGGGGGTGGGACCCTCATGCTGGCTTTTTTCGGCCTCACCCAGCTGGCGGGGGCCCACCTGACCCATACCCTCGACCGGCGCCAGGGCGTTGAGGTCGTCCTGGTTGTCGGCCTCCTGCTCGCCATCCTCTGGGCCACGGGGATAAGTCTCGGCGGTGGGTAGGGTTGTTTCCCGGGCCGAGCTCGGGCCGGTCGTCGGCGGGCTCCGGGCGGCCGGCAAAAAGCTGGTTTTTACCAACGGTGTCTTTGACCTTCTGCACCCCGGCCACGTGCGCTACCTGGCCGCCGCAAAGGCCCTCGGGGATGTCCTGATTGTCGGCCTGAACTCCGACGACTCGGTTCGACGGCTGAAGGGGCCCGGCCGGCCGATCCAGGATGAGCAGGCCCGGGCCGAAGTGCTGGCGGCCCTGGCGGTGGTGGACCTGGTGGTGATTTTTGACGAGGACACGGCCGCCGAGCTGGTGAGCTTAATCCGCCCGGACGTGTACGTAAAGGGCGGCGACTACGCCGGGGCGGAACCGGCCCGCTGGCCCGAGGCGGAAATCGTTCGGGGCTACGGCGGCGAAGTTCGCACCCTCGACCTGGTGGCCGGTCATTCCACCTCCGGGATTATTCGCAGAATCCTCGAGCGCTACTGCTGATGCGCATTGCCACGGCCAGCCTGATCCTGATGGCCGGGTCCCTGGGGTCGCGCCTCCTCGGGCTCATCAGGGAGCAGGTCATTGCCGCCCTCTACGGCCGCACCCGGGAGACCGACCTCTTTACGGCCGCGGCCCGGGTTCCGACTACCCTCTATGACCTGCTGGTCGGGGGCGTTGTGACGGCCGCCCTGGTCCCGGTCATAACCAATTACCTGGAAGAAAACCCCAGGGAGGGCAGCCGGCTCATCAGCACCCTGCTCATACTGGTCGCCGGTCTGCTGGCCGCGGTCACGCTCCTGCTCTGGCTCTCTGCGGTCCCCCTGGCCGAGTTTATCCTGCCCGGCTACAGCCCCGAGGACCGGGCCCTGGCCGGCCAGCTGCTGCGGCTGATGGCCCCGGTTCTGCCCTGCCTCTCCCTCGGGGGCCTCCTGGCCGGGATAAGCGTTGCCCGGCGGCAGTTTATTTTCCCCAGCCTGGGCGCGGCCGTCCTTAACCTGATATTCGCTCTGAGCGCGGTGGTGTTTCGTCCGGTCGGGGTTGGGGCCCTGGCGATAAGCTTTACGGTCGGGGCCGTGGCCCACGGGCTCTGGCAGGCCGGCGGCCTGCGCGGCCTCAAACTGAGGCCGGAGTTCGACCCCTCCCATCCGGGCTTGCGGAAGATCCTGAGGCTCTACGTCCCCGTGTTCCTGGGCCTTCTGGTCTCGACGGCGGGGGTGGCTTTCGACACCTACCTGGCGTCGTTTACCGGGGCCGGCGACCTGACGGCGATGCGGTTTGCGACAAACATCATCCAGTTCGCCATCGGGTTCGTCGGCGGGTCCATCGGGCTGGCGGCCCTGCCAACCCTGAGCCGGCAGGCGGCGGCCGAGACAACCCGGGCCGACTACGAGGCGACCCTGACGGCGATGGTCCGGTGGGTCTGGCTGCTTACCTGGGGCATCGCCGTCATCATGCTGGTCCTGCGGCGGCCGCTGGTCGGACTCCTCTTCGAGCGGGGCCAGTTCGGCCTGGCAGATACCGACCGGACCGCCCTGGCCCTGCTGGCCTATCTGCCCGGATTGCCGGCTGCCGCCCTGGACCAGCAACTCATTTACGCCTTCTATGCCCGGCAGAACACCGTTACGCCGGTCCTGGTCGGGGTTTTTGCGGTGGGCCTCTACGCCGTGACGGCCGTTGCCCTGCTCGGGCCCCTGGGGATGCCGGGTCTGGCCCTGGCCAACTCGGTCCAGTGGGTGGCCCACGCGGCCGTGATGGTCTGGCTGGCCCGACCCCTGCTGGGCAACGGGCTTAAGCCCCTGGGCGAAGCCGCGGGCCGCGGCTTCGCCGCCGGGGTGGCGGCCGGGGCGGTTGCGGCCGGACTCTCGGCCCTCACCCCGCCGGTTCTGCCGGGCCGGACGGCCGCTTACCTCTGGGAGGTGGGGGCTGGCGGTGGGGCCGGGCTGGCTGTCTACTGGCTGGTCCTCTACCTGCTCGGGACGCCCGAAGCCGACCTCGTCAAGACGCGGATTAGGGCATTGCTGGGCCGCGTGATAAAATTAACTGACTGAGGCGGAGAGCCAGGCTCCCGGCAGTGATTGAACTTATTCCAGCCGTCCTCGGCATCGTCGTCATCGACCTCGCCCTGGCGGGTGATAATGCCGTCGTCATCGGCATGGCCGCTTACCGGCTTCCCCGCCACCAGCGCAATATTGCCGTGGCCCTCGGGGCCATCGGGGCGATGGTCCTGCGGATTTCCCTTACCGCCGCGGCGGCCCTCATTTTGGGCCTGCCGCTCCTCCAGTTTATTGGCGGCCTCATCCTCATCTGGATCGCCTACAAACTGCTCCGGCCGGTGGAGGTTACCCACGCCGGGGACGGCCACGTGGTGGAGGCCGCCAGCAGCCTCTGGGAGGCCGTCCAGACCATCATCATCGCCGATATCGTGATGAGTCTGGATAATGTTCTGGCCATTGCGGGCGCATCCAAGGGCAATATTCCGATTCTCGTTTTCGGCCTCATCCTGAGCATCGCCATTCTGATGGCTGGGGGACGGCTGGTGGCCAGCATTCTGGACCGCTTCCCGGGGTTTGTTTACCTCGGGTCGGGCATCCTGGCCTGGGTCGCCGGCGGCATGCTGGTCCACGACAGCTTTGCCCACGAGTACTGGCTCCGGTTTTTGCCGGCGGCCGACTGGGTTGTCCCGGCGGTGGTTACCGGCGCGGTCCTGGCGGCCGGCCTCTTTCGCCTCCGTCCCGACGACCTCAAGTGGCTGCGGGCCCGGTTTCGCCGGTCCTCATGACCGATGCCCTCTCCCCGTCGCCTCACTGACAGCCGCCCGATGAGCCGGCGCAAATTTTTGGGCGCGGTTTTTGCCGGCGGCCTGATCCTGGCCGGCCTGCGCCTGGGCGAATACGACCGGCTCCTTGACCCGCTGGTCGGGTCGCCCAGGCTTCCGGACCGGCGGCCGCGCCGGGCCCGGTTTTTCACAACCATCGTCCCGTCCCGGCTAATGGACTATTACCGGCGGGCCACCGGCCGCCGGCCCCGTTTTGAAGGCGTTCTCGACCGCCTGCTCGACCTGCCCTTTAAGGGCTACCGGTTCGGGGTTCCCATTGGGGCGGCCGAGGAGCCGAACGGCTTCCGCCAGCCGGATGCGGTTATCAATGCGGCGCTCAGTCGGGGCAGGGAGGTTTACCTGTCGGTGGGCTTGAAGCTCCCCGGCTACCCGGAGTTCTACCCGCCGCGGGGTATGGCCCTGCCCAGATTCGGTCCCTTCCGGCCAGGTCCGGCCGAAGAGGAGCGGATTTTTAGGGCCGTGGAGGCCATCCTCAGGCGCTACGGCCGGGTCGGAAGCTGGGTCTTTGTGGAAAACGAGGCCCTGGACCCGGTGATGTATGACGGCCTCTTTCGCTACCTGCATCCGGACTACCTGGTGAACATCTGCAGCCACGTCCGCCGGCTCCTGGCCCCGGACCAGCTCCTGGTCCTGACCACCTTTGTCCCGAGCGCCTGGTTCCTGCGGCTCCTCGACCAGCTCCGGGAGACGGTGCCGTGGCGGTTTCTCGCCCGCTGGGCCGTGGGGCCCTGGTGGATGTTTCCGTCCCGCCGCACCCTTTATGAAGAGGCTGACCTGCTCGGCCTGCACCTGTACAAAAAAGTCGTTCAGCCGACCATCTGGGGCGAGTTCCCGGTGTATGCCGAGCGCCCGCGGGATTACAACACCCTTGATATCCTCCGGGTCGAGATGCAGCGGCGGGGTAAGGGGGTGGTCATCTCGGAGCTCCAGGGTTCGCCCTGGGAGCCGGATGTCTGGGCCAAGTTTCACGCCGACTATAAGTTCTCGTTTACGCCTGAAGACATCGGCGACCTGGTTCAGGTCGTCCTGGAGCGCGGCATCACCCACGTGGGGATGTGGGACGTCGACTTCTGGCTCGCCGCCGAGGCGGCCGGGGACCCGTCCTGGCTGAAGGCCGGGGTTGACGTCATCGAGGCCCACTCGGAGCCCCGGCCCGCGGCCGAAGCCCCGACGCCTCTGCCGCCGATGGGCACCACGTCGACCTGAGCCCGCTGAAGCCGGCCGGAGTAGTCGATATAAACCGTCTTCCTTCCACTCGCTGAAGACGTCGAGGACCTGCTCGCCCCCCTCCCGGGCGATTTCGCCCCCGCACAGGATCTCGGCCCCCCTGCCTGGCGACGTCCATCTAGCCCGCAGTCCGGCGGTACTGCTGCTCGTTGATAACCGGTCCGACGTCGGTTTCGGGGTCGAGGCCGTTGCCGAGTTTAAGGCCCTTTGCCCGTTCGACCAGCCGGGCCGTAAGCTCTTCGGCCATCCCCCGCCGGCCGGCTCACGGCACCGGCCGGCCCGCCAGAACCCCCGTTGGCCGGCCGGCGGCCAGGGCTACCTGGCCGTTCACCAGCACCCATTCAACCCCAACCGCAAGACTGCGCGGGTTGTCGTAGGTTGAGGTGTCGGTTATGGTTTCCGGGTCGAAGACGACAATATCCGCAAACTTACCGGGCGCCAGCAGGCCCCGGTCCCGCAGGCCGAAGCGGGCCGCCGGCCCGGCCGTCATCCGGTTAATCAGGAGCTCAAGGGGAACCCGGTACCGGCGGCGGAGAGGGCCGAGGATGCGGGCGAAGCAACCGTAAGCCCGGGGGTGGGGCCGCTGGCCGACCCAGATGGCGTCGCTGCCGACCATGTAGTCGGGCCGGCTAAGCAGGGCCATGATGTCCCGGTCAATCTGCTCCCAGATTGCGGGCTCGGGGGGAAGCCCCCAGAACCCGACCCGGAGCTCCTCTTCAAGGAGGAGGTCGCAGAGAAGCTCCGGGACTTCCTTCCCCCGGCGGGCGGCCGCCTCAACAAAGGTCAGGCCGACCAGGTCGGCATTCTTCGGCAGGTAGCTGAAGACGACCTCGTGCCAGCCCCGGGTACCCCGGGCCGAACCCATGTAAGCGTAATCGACCTCTTTAAAGAGCCGCCGGCGGGCATCGGGGTCCCTGAGCCGGGCAAGCAGGGCGTCGGGCCCGCCGTCGTGGGCCCAGGGCGGCAGAAACATTATCCCCTGACTGCTCCCGGTCGGGTAGGGGTAAGTTTCGAGGCTGCAGTCGACGCCCTCGGCCTTTGCCCGGTCAATGGGCGCCAAAATCTGCTCAACCTGGCCGGCCGTGAGGGGACCCGTCCGGAAGTGGGAAAAGTGCACTTTGACGCCCGACCGCCGGCCGATATCCAGGGCCTCTTCCACGGGGTCGAACCGCTCGCCCCGGAAGACGGTCCGCAGGTGCGTCACGTAGGGCCGGTCGTAGCGGGCCGCAACCTTGCAAAGTTCGACCAGTTCGTCGGTATCGGCCCAGGAGCACGGGTAGTAGCTCAAGCCGGTGGAGAAGCCGACCGCCCCTTCCTCCAGACCCTGGGCCAGAAACCGGCGGGCCCGTTCCAGGGCTTCCCCGACCAGCGGCACGTCCCGGAAACCGGCCGCCTCAAGCCGGATGGCCCCGTGGGGCACCAGGTAGGCGGTGTTGACCGCGACCGTCCGGTCAAAACAGGCCCGGAATTCGGCCACCGTCGACCAGGTGTACGGCAGGTCGGGGTTGCCGTTGAGGCCGGCCAGGTAGCGGCGGTACGCCCGCAGATTTTCGGCCGAGAGGGGCGCATAGGAGAGGCCGTCCTGACCGAGGATTTCGGTGGTCACCCCCTGGCGGAGGGCGGCCTCGTGGCCCGGTTCGGCCAGGAGCATCAGGTCGGAGTGGACGTGGGTGTCGATAAAGCCCGGGCAGACGACCTTCCCGGCGGCGTCGATGACCACGGCGGCGGTTACGTCGGGGCCGCCCAGGTCGCCGACCGCCGCAATCCGGTCGCCCAGTACCCCGACGTCGGCCCGGATTCCGGGCCGCCCGCTGCCGTCGATGACGGTGCCGTTTTTGATCAGGACGTCGAAGGCGGGCATGGCTATTTTTCCTCGTATTCCCGCAGGGCGTCCTCATTCGGCTCGAAGCCGAGGCCCGGCCGTTCAGGGAGCTCGACCCAGCCGGCCTCGGGCCGGAACGTATCTTTGAAGAGGATTTCGCCGGCGTACCACATGGGGACGTGGAATTCCACCCGCCAGCCGTTGGCGACGGCCGCGTACAGGTGGGCGTTGTGGTGGGGCCACCCGCCGCCGTTGGCGATCTTTAAATTAAAACTGTCGGCCAGGTCGGCGACCTTGCGGCCCTCGGTGTAGCCGCCGACGTAGCAGACGTTGGGCTGGGCGATGTCCACCGCCCCGCCGGCAATCAGGTCCCGGTGGCGCCAGCGGTGTTCCTGCTGGCCGGCCGCAATGGGGACGGTGGTTCGGGCCCGAAGCTCCCGGAGAAGTTTTACGTCGTTGGTGTAGACGGGCTCCTCGAACCAGCGGATATTGTAGGGCTCGACCCGGCGGCAAAGCTCCAGGGCCGAGACGTAATCAAAGAGGTGGTTGGCGTCAATCATAAGTTCGACGCCGTCCCCGACGGCCTCCCGGACGAGCCGGACCCGCTCGGCGTCTTCGGCCACGTTCTGGGCCCCGTCGATGGCCACCACCATCTTGAGGCGGGTGTGCCCCTGGGCGAGCCAGTAGCGGGCGGCCTCGACTAACTGCTCCCGGTCATATTCGAGCAGGCCGAACGTTATGTAGGCCGGGACCCGCCTCGAGTGGCCGCCGAGAAGCCGCCAGACCGGCTGTTTTAGATATTTGCCCTTGATATCCCAGAGGGCGATGTCGACGGCGCTCTGGCCGAAAATGACGACCCCCGAGTTGCCCCTGGGGTTAAAGGTCCGGTGGATAAGGGCCGAGATCCCCTCGGTATCCAGTGGGTCCCGGCCGGTGAGCAGGGGGGCCAGCTCCCGGTTGATGAACTCCCGGGTGGCGAACCGGAGCACGCCGCCGGTCATCCCGGTGCCGACAATGCCGGCGTCGGTTTCAACCCGGGCAAGGACCACTTCCCGGTAGATGACCTCGTCGGTTATCGGGGCGCGGGTTGGGACCCGGTAAGTTGCGGCGGTGACGCGGGTAATGCGCATTCATACCTCCTGGGCGGTCTTTGGTCCGGATTATTATAGCCGCAGGCACTGCCTGCTTCCGGCTAAAGGGCCAAAAGTCCCGGCGTCCGCAGGTCCGGTTCGCCGGGCCCAGGCCTTAAGGCTTCCCGGCGACGCTGTCAGGGGCGCTCAGAACCGGAGGAGGGCGGCGATCCCGCCGACCGCGTCCAGCTTTTCGGCTCCCTTCCCCCGGACCAGCTCGACCCTGGCCTGCTGGCGCATCATTGCCCGGATGAGGCTCTCAATAAGGTCGTTTACGTGCACGAGCGGCCCGCCGCAGAGGGGGCAGACGCCCCCGTTCGGCCTCGGGCTGATGAACCCGCAGTTGGCGCACTCGTAGCCTTCCGGGCGGATATTTTCAGTAACCAGCAGGCGCATCACCCGGTTCTCCACTGCCGCCCCGACGGTGTCGTCGAGGCCGACCGTGGCCGGACCGCCCTTTGCGGCCAGCTCCAGGGTCTGTTCAACCAGCTCCAGCTCCTCGGCCCGCTCCAGGGACTGTTCAAGCTCAAGGGTTTTGAGCAGGATCTCTTCGGGCGGGGCGATGAGCTGGGCGGTGAAGGTCCCGGCCAGCTTTGACTCCAGCTCCTTGGGCAGCAGGTCGACGAAGGTGCTCAGAACCTCCGTGGGGCCGGCCACCACCAGCCGGTCGAAGGGGTGTCGGGCCTCGAACTCCCGGAGCTCTTCGAGGGTGTGCTTGACGTGCCAGACCACGTGGGTTTCGTGGTGGCGCTGGAAGTCGGCCGAAGACCAGCCCCCCTGCTTGTGCTTCTTAACGACCAGGTCGGCGAATTCATCAGCCTCAACGATTCTGGCCAGCTCAACGAAAAACAGCCGGGCCCGCGCCTTGTCCAGCAGGAGCACGGCGTACCGGTCGTACTCATCGAGCAGGTCGACGAGGGGCCGGATGTAGGGGATGGTGTCGTAGTGGGCCTGAGTCCGGGGCCTGGTGTGGAGAAAGACCACCTCCCAGAAGTTTTCGGGGATGCAGGAATAGACCGCAACCCCGAGGCCGTGGGGGACAAAGTGGCGCTCGAAGTAGTCGTCGACCCGTTCGATTTCGGCCTCCAGAAGCCGCCGCTTTTCTTCGGGGGCGCTGCGCCGCAACTCGTCGAGAAGGCTCTTCCGAGCCACGTGGTAGGTGCGGTTCTGGCTCTCCTGGGGCGAAATGTCCAGGATAAGACTCAGGACCTTTTCCTGCTTCGGCTTGAAGGCGGCGATCCGGTAAACCTGCTCCCGCCCTAATTCCATAGGATTCCTCCGGTCAGTTTTTGTTCAGGCCAGCGGCGCGGCCACGGGCGCCTTGCGCAGGACAATCGACCCGGCCTCGGCGTCAATAACCACGGTATCGCCAGGCTGGAATTCCCCCGCCAGGATCTTGACAGCGAGGGGGTCGAGCACCGTGCGCTGGATAACCCGCCGCAGGGGACGGGCGCCGAAGTTCGGGTCGAAGCCCAGCTCGGCCAGGAGGTCCCGGGCCGCATCCGTAATCTCCAGGCCGACCTTCTGGTCCGCCAGCCGCTGACGCACCTGGCGAATCTGAATATCGACGATCTGCCGCAGGTCGTCCCGGTCCAGGGGCCGGAAGACGATGATTTCATCGATCCGGTTTAGAAACTCCGGCCGGAAGTGGGCCCGAACCGTGTTGAGAACGAGCTGCCGGACGTCGTCCAGGCTGAGACCGGGCTCGCTGAACCAGTGGCTTCCGAGGTTGCTGGTCATGATGATGACGGTATTTCGGAAGTCGACCGTCCGTCCGTGGCCGTCGGTGAGCCGGCCGTCGTCGAGAATCTGAAGGAGGACGTTAAGCACATCCGGATGGGCCTTCTCAACCTCGTCGAAGAGGACGACCGAGTAGGGCCGGCGTCGGACCGCCTCGGTGAGCTGGCCGCCCTCCTCGTAGCCCACGTAGCCGGGCGGGGCGCCGATGAGCCGGGCCACCGTGTGCTTCTCCATGTACTCGGACATATCCAGGCGGATCATCGCCTGCTCGTCGTCAAAGAGAAACTCAGCCAGCGCCCGGGCCGTCTCGGTCTTGCCGACGCCCGTCGGGCCCAGGAACAGGAAGCTGCCGAGGGGGCGGCGCGGGTCCTGGATGCCGGCCCGGGCCCGGCGAATGGCGTTGGCCACGGCGCTGAGGGCGTGGTCTTGGCCGACAACCCGCTGGCGGAGCCGCTCCTCCATGTGCAGGAGCTTCTCCCGCTCGCTCTCGAGCAGGCGGCTCACCGGGATGCCGGTCCAGCGGCTCACCACCTCGGCAATGTCCTCCTCGTCGACCTCTTCTTTGACGAGCCGGCGGGGTCCGAGGGCAGCAAGCTGCTGCTCGGCCTCCCGGAGGCGGCGCTCCAGGTCGGCCAGGACGCCGTACTGGAGCTGGGCGGCCCGGTTCCAGTCGCCGGCGAGCTGGGCCTGCTCGAGCTGGTGGCGGACCGTCTCAATCTGCTCCTTGATCTGGCGCACGCCCTGGATAAGCTCCCGCTCCCGTTCCCACTCGAGCCGGAGGCGGTTGTACTCTTCCTTCAGGTTGCTGAGCTCCTGTTCAAGGCGGGCCAGCCGCTCCCGGGAGGCCGGGTCGGTCTCCCGCTTGAGGCCCTCCCGCTCGATTTCCAGCTGCATAATCCGGCGCTGGAGCTCATCGAGCTCGGCCGGCATCGAATCCATCTCCATCCGGAGCTTGGCGGCGGCCTCGTCCACCAGGTCGATGGCCTTGTCCGGCAGGAACCGGCCGGTAATGTAGCGGTGGGCGAGCTGGGCGGCGGCGATGAGGGCCGAGTCCTTGATCCGCACCCCGTGGTGGACCTCGTACCGCTCCTTAAGGCCCCGCAGGATGCTGATGGTCTCTTCGACGCTCGGTTCTTCGACCAGGATGGGCTGGAACCGGCGCTCAAGGGCCGGGTCCTTCTCAATGTGCTTGCGGTACTCGTCGATGGTGGTGGCCCCGATGGTCCGGAGCTCGCCCCGGGCGAGCATGGGCTTGAGCATGTTGCTGGCGTCAATGGCGCCCTCGGCCGCACCGGCCCCGACGACGGTGTGGAGCTCGTCAATAAACAGGATGATTTCACCCTGGGATTCCTGAATCTCCCGGATGACGGCCTTGAGCCGCTCCTCAAATTCGCCCCGGTAACGGGCGCCGGCAATCAGGGCGCCCATGTCGAGCTGGATGATCCGCTTGTTTTTGAGGCCCTCCGGGACGTCGTTGCGGACAATCCGCTGGGCCAGGCCCTCAACGATGGCCGTCTTGCCGACGCCGGGTTCGCCGATGAGGACCGGGTTGTTCTTGGTCCGCCGCAGCAGCACGTGGATAACCCGACGAATCTCCTCGTCCCGCCCGATCACCGGGTCGAGCTTGCCCTGGCGGGCGAGTTCGGTCAGGTCCCGGCCGTATCGCTGGAGGGCCTCGTAGGTGCTTTCCGGGTGGGGGGAAGTTACCCGCTGGGCGCCCCGCACCTGGGTCAGGACCTGGTAAATCCGGTCCCGGGTAATCCCAAGCCCCTGGAAAATCCGGAGCACCGGACCGCCCACGGTCGGGTCGGCCAGGGCGATGAAAAGGTGCTCGGTGCTGATATAGTCATCCCGCAGGCGGCTTGCCTCTTCCTGGGCCAGGTCGAGCACCCGCTTGAGCCGGGGCGAAACGTAGACCTGGGTTGGGGGCACCTGCAGGCGGGGGAATGCCCGCAGGGCGCTGTCCACCGAGTCCCGCATCCGGGCCAGGTCGATGCCCAGCCGCTCGACGATCCGCGGCACAATCCCGTCGGCCTGGTCGAGCAGGGCCAGGAGCAGGTGCTCCGGCTCGACCTGCTGGTGCTGGCGTCGTTCGGCTTCGTTCTGGGCCCCATAAAGGGCCTGCTGGGCTTTTTCCGTAAAGCGGCTCAGGTCCATCTTGCCTCAACCCCTATCCGTAACCTCGGTTAAACTATACCATCCGCTTTCTTAGTAACCGGCTAAGAGGTCTCTAAGAATCGTCTTAACGGTGAAGGCCGACAACGCCCTCGGCCGCAAGGCGTTCCACCTCTTCGGGGCTGAGGCCGGCCAGCCGAACGAGTACTTCGGCGGTGTGTTCGCCCAGGCGGGGTGCCGGGCGGTCAACCCTTGTCGGGGTTTCCGAGAACCGGGGCGGTGGGGCAGGAACCGTAAGGGAGCCCTCAAGGCCGTCGGGCAGGGGCAGCTCAATGACCGAGCCCCGGGCCTGAACGTGGGGGTCGGCCAGGACCCGGTCGATGGTGTTGACCGGGGCAACGAACGCAACCTCCTCCTCGAACTCGGCGAGCCACTCGGCGGTTGTCTTCTGGCGAAAGATTTCCTCGAGAATGGGCTCGAGCTCGGCGTGGTGCTCGGTTCGGGACTCGTTGGTCTGGAACCGCTCGTCGAACATCAGGTCGGGCCGGTCAATTTTGGCGCAGAAGAGCTGCCAGTCCCGAACCCCTGCCAGGACGATGTAGCCGTCCTTCGTGGGGAACGCCTGGAAGGGGGTGATGAGTGGGTGGCGGCTCCCCAGCGGCCCCGGAACCTGCCCGGTGGCCGAGTAGCGGACGATCGGGTTCTCCAGGAGGGCCAGGACCGCGTCCAGCATGGCAACGTCAACGTGCTGGCCCCGGCCGGTCCGGTGACGGGCTTCCAGGGCCGCCAGAATGCCGATGGCCGTAAACATCCCGCCGGCCAGGTCGGCCAGGGAGACCCCGACCCGCACCGGCCGGCCGCCCGGCTCGCCGGTGATGCTCATCAGGCCGCTCAGGCCCTGGATGATGACGTCGACGGCGTGGCGGTCCCGGTACGGGCCGGTCTGGCCGAAGCCCGAGAGGGAGGCGTAGATGAGCCGGGGGTTGAGGGGCCGGAGGTCGGCGTAGCCGAGGCCGAGCCGGTCCATCGTTCCCGGGGTGAAGTTCTCGACCAGGATATCGACTTTCGGCACGAGCCGCCGGACAATTTCGACCCCGGCCGGGTGTTTTAAATCGAGGCTCAGGCTCTTCTTGCCACGATTGACGCTGAAAAAGTAGGTGCTGACTCCCTGAACGTACGGACCGGCGCCCCGGTCGGCTTCGGTCAGGCCGACCGGCTCGACCTTGATGACTTCGGCCCCCAGGTCGGCCAGGATCATTGTGCAAAAGGGGCCGGCGAGTTTCCAGGTGAAATCGAGAACGGTTAAGCCTTCCAGCGGACCCGGCATACTTGCCCCTCCGGCAGATATCATGCCAGAGTTGCAGCTCTCCTGGCCAGACCCATCACCGGCGCTAACCACCCCTGGCCGCCCCCAACCGAATCGGCTCCCCTCCGCCGCCGGGTGGGAGGGGTGAGGGACGCATCGCAAAGGGGTGTGTCACTCTTTGGGCGTTTATAATTTAACATTGAAGCGGTGCCGGTATGGACGAGGAACGGAGCCGTCCGGAACAGCTTAAGCTTCCCTCGCCCGACCTCGAACGGCGCGAGCTGGTAACCGGCCGGCGGCCGGGTACCCGTTACGTTCGGATCGTGCGGCCCTTCGCCCACGAATTCCGGCGGCGGGCCCCCGGTCAGCTCGTCGCAACGGAACGCGTTCTTGAGCCTCGCTCGCCCCTGGCTAAGGTCTTCGAGGCAGTTCGCCGGGTGCTGATCGGGCCGCGCCTGCCGACCGAGATGGAGCTTTCGGAGCGGGTTGGGAAGGTCAAAGGTCTTGCCATTTTTGCGTCCGATAACATATCCTCCTCCGCTTACGCCACCGAGGAAATTATGCGGGTGCTGGTGGTGGCCGGGATTGGGGCGCTGGCCCTTACGGTTCCCATTACGCTGGCGATTGTGGGGGTCCTGGCCATTGTGGTGGTCAGCTACCTGCAGGTGATCCGGGCCTACCCGAGCGGGGGGGGCAGCTATGTGGTGGCGTATGAGAACCTTGGGCTGCTGGCCGGCCTGAGCGCGGCCGCGGCCCTGCTTACGGACTATATTCTGACGGTTGCGGTTTCGACGGCGGCGGGGGTAGCGGCGATAACCTCGGCCTTCCCCGAACTCTTCCGGTTCCGGGTTGGCATTGCCGTCGCGGTTGTCGCCGTGATGACGGTCCTTAACCTGCGGGGCATCCGGGAGTCCGGCTCGATATTTGCGGTTCCGACTTATCTATACGTTGCGGGCCTCTTTGGGCTCTTCGGAGTCGCCATCTGGCGGTTCCTGACGGGGGATATTCCGGCGCACACGCCCCCGGCCGAATGGGTCGAGGCCTACCCGGCTGAGCCCCTCACCCTGCTGCTGGTCCTCCGGGCCTTTGCCTCGGGTTCGGTGGCCCTGACGGGGGTGGAGGCGGTTTCCAACGGCGTCCAGGCGTTTAAGCCGCCCGAGGTCCGGAACGCCCAGATTGTCCTGCTGGCGATGGGGACCCTCTTTGCCACCATCTTTACCGGAATAAGCCTGCTGGCCAGCTACTTTGGGGTGATTCCGGACCCCCACGAGGTCGAGACGGTGGTAAGCCAGATCGCCCGGACGCTGGTGGGGGAGACGCCCTTTTATTACTACATTCAGTTTTCGACCGCCGTCATCCTTTTGCTGGCGGCAAACACCGCGTTTAATGGTTTTCCGAGGCTTGCCAGCATCCTGGCCAAGGACCGGTTCCTGCCGACCCAGTTCCAGTACCGGGGCGACCGGCTTGCCTACAGCACGGGGATTATCGCCCTGGCCGTGGTCTCGAGCGCCCTCATCGTTGCCTACCAGGGCAGCGTCACCGGACTCATACCCCTCTACACCGTAGGGGTTTTCCTCGCCTTCACCCTGAGCCAGCTCGGCCTCGTCCGGCACTGGTACCAGCTGCGCGCCCGGGAACCCGGCTGGTCCTGGCGGGCCGCGCTCAACGCCGTCGGGGCCGCCGCAACCGGAACCGTGCTGGTGGTAGTCGGCGTCTCCAAGTTCGCGCTCGGGGCCTGGATGGTCATCGTCCTGATCCCCATCCTCATTGCGATTATGTGGGGGATCCACCGCCACTACCGCTTTGTCGAGGATATCCTGACCCTGGACCGGCTGGAGGTTAAACTCGAGTCGGGGCGGCCGCCCCTGGTGGTTGTGCCCATCGCCCGGCTCGACCGCCAGGCCCTGCGGGCCCTCGCCTTCGCCCGGTCGGTCTCGCCGGAAGTGGTGGCCGTCCACGTGACCGACGACCACCAGGAGGCGGAGCTGCTCCGCCGCCGCTGGGAGCAGCTGGGCCTGAAAATTCCCCTGGAAATCGTCTATTCCCCTTACCGGGCCCTGATCGAGCCGCTCCTGGCGTACATCGACGCCCTGAACAAGCTCGACCCGGGCCGGCCGATCACGGTGGTCCTCTCCGAGTACGTGCCGAAGCACTTCTGGGAGTTCCTCCTGCACAACCAGACGGCCCTGCGGCTCAAGTTTCACCTCTTCTTCCGGCCCAACACCGTTGTCATCGACGTGCCCTACCACCTGGAGTACAGCTACGAGGAGCTCTTTGATAAGAAGCAACCCCAGGCCGAGGCAAGAGAAACGACCTGAGGTCGGCCGGTGAGGCGGCTTACGGTCACGACAACCCGCCCCAGGGAGGTGCTGGACCTGACCGACCGGGTCAATGCCCTGGTTGGGGAGGCCGGCATCAGGGCGGGGCTTTGCCACCTGTTACTCCTGCACACAACGGCGGCCCTTACCCTGGCCGACCTTGACCCGGGCACCGACCTGGATATCCTCGACGCCCTGACCGAGATGGTCCCCAGGCTCCGCTACCGGCACCCCCACAACCCGGCCCACGTTCCCAACCACATCCTCTCGGCCCTGGTGGGAACGTCGCTGACCCTGCCCGTTGCCGACGGCCGGCTCGTGCTGGGAACCTGGCAGCGGGTCGTTCTCATTGAGTTCGAGGGGCCGCGGCGGCGGGAGGTTGCGGTGACGCTGGTGCCGTCGGAATTGTAGGGGCCAGCGGCTTGTGGTAAACTGCTCTTTGGACAGTGCCAGTACCTGCTATGGAAACCCTGACCCCGAGAGAGATTGTCCGGCAGCTTGATAAGTACATAGTCGGCCAGGAGGCGGCCAAAAAGGCGGTTGCCATTGCCCTGCGCAACCGGTACCGCCGCCGGATGCTCCCCCCCGAGCTTGCCCGGGATGTTTTGCCCAAAAACATCCTGATGATCGGGCCGACCGGCGTCGGCAAAACCGAGATCGCGCGGCAGGTGGCCCGCCTCATCGGGGCCCCCTTTGTTAAGGTGGAGGCTACCCGGTTCACCGAGGTCGGGTACGTCGGCCGGGACGTCGAATCGATAATCCACGAACTGGTCGACGTGAGCGTTGGGATGGTTTACGAGGAGCGGCTGCGGGAGGTGCAGGCCAAGGCCGAATCCCTGGCCAACGAGCGTCTGGTTAACTATATTTACCAGCAGCTCATCTCGAGTCCGAAGCGCGCCCGGGTTAAGGGAAGGTTCCGTGGCCAGCCCCTTCCGCTGGACCTGCTTGACGACCCCGAGGTCTTCAAGTCCGACAAGGCCCGGATGCGGGCGGTGCGCAAGCAGGTCGCTGACCTCGTGAAGGCCCGGGCCCTGGATGACCACATCATCGAGATCGAAGTCGGCGACTACGACCGCTACAACCTGGAGTTCGGCCCCGGGGTCTCGGTGGACGACCTGCGGGAGTCCTTCGCCGACTTCATTGAGCAGTACGAAGATTACAGCCGCCGGCGCCGCGCCCGCCGGGTCTCGGTTCGGGAGGCCCGGCGCATCCTCACCCGGGAGGAGGCGTCGAAGCTGATCAACGTGGACGAGGTGATCGAGGAGGGCCTGCGCCGGGCCGAAGAGCTCGGGGTGGTCTTCATCGACGAAATCGATAAGATCGCCGGACCCGAAGTCGAGGTCGGCCCCGACGTTTCCGGCGAGGGGGTTCAGCGGGACCTTCTGCCCATCGTCGAGGGCTGCACGGTGCTCACCCGCTACGGCCCGATCCGCACCGACCACATCCTGTTCATCGCCGCCGGGGCGTTCTACGACCGGCGGCCGTCCGACCTGATCCCCGAGCTTCAGGGCCGGTTCCCCCTGCGGGTCGAGCTTCATCCCCTGGGTGAGGAAGAGTTTCGGCGGATCCTGGTTGAGCCGGAAAACTCCCTCGTCAAACAGTACCGGGCCCTGCTGGCCACTGAGGGCGTCGAGCTGGAGTTTACCGACGACGCCATTGCCGAGCTGGCCCGCACCGCCGCCCGGCTGAATGAGCGCTATGAAAACATTGGGGCGCGGCGGCTTTACACCGTGATGGAAGCCGTCCTTGAGGACATAAGCTTCGATGCCCCCGAGCGGCAGGGCGAGCGGGTTGTTATCGACGCCGAGTACGTCCGGGGCAAGCTCGCCGACCTGCTGGCCAACGAGGACCTGAGCCGCTATATTCTCTAAGAGGGCGCAAGCCCCGGTGGGGAAAACGCACGCCCCCCGACTGCCGCGGCCGTGCCCGGGAGCGGGTTCCGGGGCAGGATGACGGGGGCGGAGGACTAACGGAAAGGAGGTTTCTGACTTGTCCGCTCAGACAACCCAACAGGTCGTTCCGATGAAGGCCCTGCTGGAGGCCGGGGTCCACTTCGGGCATCAGACCCGGCGGTGGAACCCGAAGATGCGGCCGTATATCTTCACCGAACGGAACGGCATCCACATTATCGACCTCCAGCAGACCCTCATAAAGCTCGAAGAGGCTTATAACTTCGTCCGGGACCTGGTGGCCCGGGGCGGGACCATCCTGTTCGTCGGGACCAAAAAGCAGGCTCAGGACACCATCGAACAGGAGGCCAAGCGCTGCGGGATGTTTTACATTAACCACCGCTGGCCCGGCGGCATGCTGACAAACTGGGCCACCATCCAGAAGCGCATCGATTACCTGGCCCGCCTTGAAGACCGCAAGGCCAAGGGGGAGTTCCACTACCTGCCGACGAAGGAGCGCCAGAAGCTCGAAAAGGAGCTCTTTAAACTTAACCGGATGTTCGGGGGCGTCCGGGAGATGCGGGAGCTTCCCGATGCCCTCTTTATCGTCGACCCGAGTCGGGAGCACATTGCCGTCCGGGAGGCCCGGAGACTGGGCATCCCCATCGTGGCCATCTGCGATACGAACTGCGACCCGGACCTGATTGATTACCCGATTCCGGCCAACGATGACGCCATCCGGTCCATTCGCCTGATCACGTCCAGGATCGCCGACGCGGTGGTTGAGGGCAAGGCCCTTTACGAGGCCCGGGTGGCCTCCGAGGAGGTCGAATTTGAGGCCGGCGAGGAACAGCCGATGACCTACACCGCCGAGCCGACCGAAGAAGGGGAAGAAGAATAGGAGGGAGAGCCGACTTGGAGATTTCGAACGTGAAAGTCGATATCAACAAGCTCAAGGAGCTGCGGGAGCGGACCGGTGCCGGGATTATGGAGTGCCGGGAGGCCCTGATCCGGGCTGACGGGGACATCGACCGGGCCATCGAAATCCTGAGGGAGCGGGGCGTCCAGATCGCCGAGAAGAAGGCCGCCCGGGTGGCGAGCCAGGGCCTTGTGGATGCTTACATCCACGCCGGCGGCCGGATCGGGGCCATCGTCGAGGTGAACTGCGAGACCGACTTCGTCGCCCGCCTGGACGAGTTTAAGACTCTCGTCCGGGAGGTGGCGATGCAGGTCGCGGCGATGGGACCGAAATACATCTCGGCTGACGAACTGCCGCCCGACAGCGACGAGGCGCCGGAGGAAGTGTGCCTGCTTGAGCAGGCGTATATCCGGGACCCGTCCCGCAAGGTAAAGGACCTGGTGACCGAGCTGATTGCGAAGACGGGTGAGAACATTAAAATCAGGCGGTTCTGCCGTTATGAGCTTGGGGGCGTTTGAAGAAGGCCCGGCCGGGCGGCCGGTGCCGGCCGCGGCCGGCCTGAAGCCGAAGTACCAGCGGGTCCTGCTCAAGCTGAGCGGGGAGGCCCTGATGGGCGACCTGCCCTTCGGCGTCGACCCGGTAACGATCCGGTCCATCACCTCCCAGCTCAAGCGGGTGCACCAGCTGGGGGTCCAGGTGGCCATTGTCGTCGGGGGCGGCAACTTCTGGCGGGGCAGCGACGCAAGCCGGTTGCTGGGGATGGACCAGGCGACGGCGGACTACGCCGGAATGCTGGCGACGATTATAAACGCCCTGGTTCTGCAGGATGCCCTCGAGAAGGACGGGGTGTATACCCGGGTTCAGAGCGCCCTGGACATCCACAAGGTGGCCGAGCCGTATATCCGCCGGCGGGCAATCCGGCACCTGGAAAAGGGCCGGATTGTCATATTTGCGGCCGGAACGGGCAACCCCTTTATGACCACCGACACGGCCGCGGCCCTGCGGGCCCTGGAGATCGGGGCTGAAGTCCTCCTGATGGCCAAGAACCGGGTGGACGGGGTCTACGAGGACGACCCCCGCCGGAACCCCGCCGCCCGCAAGTTCGACCACCTGTCGTACATCGATGCCCTCAACCTGCGGCTGCAGGTGATGGACAGCACCGCCCTTTCCCTGTGCATGGAAAACCACCTGCCCATCGTCGTCTTTAACCTTCAGCAACCGGGTAACATTGAACGGGTGGTTATGGGCGAACCCATCGGAACGCTCGTCTCGTAAGCCGGGGGTGTCCGCCGTGGTCGAGGACGTCCTTAAAGAGGCCGAGGCTAAGATGCAGAAGGCCGTCGAAGCGGCCCGCCGGGAGCTCGTGGGCATCCGGACAGGCCGGGCCTCGCCGGCGCTGATTGAGCGTCTGCCCGTGGAGTATTACGGCCAGCCCACCCCGTTGATGCAGCTGTCCACGATTACGGCACCGGAGCCCCGGCTCCTGGTCATCCAGCCCTTCGACCCGAACGCGATTCCGATGATCGAGAAGGCCATCATGAAGTCGGAGCTCGGCCTCAATCCGAGCAACGACGGCCGGGTGATCCGGATCGTATTGCCCCAGCTCACCGAGGAGCGCCGGCGGGAGCTCGTCCGGCTCGTCCACCGCAAGGTCGAGGAGTTCCGGGTGGCCATCCGCAACGTCAGGCGGGAGGCCCTGGAGGACCTCCGGGAGCTGGAGAAGGAGAAGCTCATCTCCCAGGACGACCACCGCCGGGCCCAGGAGCGCCTCCAGAAGCTTACCGACAGGTACATCGGCCTCATCGATAACCTGGAAAAAGAAAAAGAGAAAGAGATTCTTGAAGAATGATCGGGCGGCAGGTGCGGACGCAGGCCCTTGACCGGCCGGCGCCGGCGCGCATTCCGCGTCACGTCGCCATCATCATGGACGGCAACGGCCGCTGGGCCCTGCGGCGGGGACTGCCCCGGCTCGCCGGCCACCGGGCCGGCACCGAGAACATCCGCCGGGTCATCGAGTGCTTCGCCCGCCACGGGGTGAAGTATCTTACCCTTTACGCTTTCTCCACCGAGAACTGGTCCCGGCCGGAAGAGGAAGTCCAGGGCCTCATGGAAATTCTCAAAGAGGTCCTGGGGCGCGAGGTTGAAAACCTCCACCGGCAGGGGGCCCGCCTCCTGCACATCGGCAACCTGGACGTCCTGAGCCCGGATTTGCAGGAGGCGGTCCGGCACGCCATCGAGCTCACGAAGGATAACGACCGGATCACCGTGGCCGTGGCCTTCAATTACGGCGGCCGGGCCGAGATCATCGAGGCCGTCCGCCGGATGATCGCCGACCGGGTCCGGCCCGAGGAAGTTACCGAGGAGCTCTTCGCCAGCTACCTGCAGACGGCCGGCCTGCCCGACCCCGACCTGATCATCCGCACAGCCGGGGAACAGCGGCTGAGCAATTTTCTCATCTGGCAGGCCGCCTACGCCGAGTATTACTTCACGCCGGTCCTCTGGCCCGACTTCGACGAGGCCGAAATCGCCCGAGCCCTGGAGGCCTATGCCGGCCGGGAGCGCCGCTTCGGGGGCCTTGTGCCCCGCTGAATTCAGCCCGCCGCCTGTCCCAGCCGCCCCAGGCCGAAGAACCCGACTTCCACCCGGGGCCGGCCCGTCGTAATCAGGTCGGCGGCAAGCTCCCCGATGGCCGGCCCGAACTTGAATCCGTGTCCCGAGCACGGGCTCAAAATCAGGACTTCCGGGTGGGCGGGGTGAAAGTCCACGATGAAGTGATGGTCCGGGGCGTTGGTGTAAAGGCAGACGGCGGCGGTCAGAACCGGCCCGTCAGCCGCCGGGACGTAGCGCCGGAGAAGCTCCCGGACGGCGTCAACGTCCGCCTCCCGAACCTCCCGGTCAACCAGGTCCGGGTCGACGGTCTCCCCGTCGTGGTGGCGGGCTGTTTTGACGCCCTCCCCCAGGTCGGGCAGGCCGTAGAAATGCTTGCCGGGCGCGTATTCGAGGATGAACACGGGTAGCTGGTCGGGCCGGAAGTGGTGCGGGTTTGACCGGGGCTGAAACCAGACCATGACCTGCCGCTCAACCTGCACGGGCAGGTCCGGCACGAGCCGGGTGACCCAGGCTCCGGCGGCGATGACGAGGCGTTCGGCCCGGTAGGTTCCCATCCGGGTCTGGACCTGAACCCCCGAGCCGTCGGCCTCCCAGCCGGTCACCTCCTGCCCAAACTTCAGCTCGGCCCCGTGGCGGCGGGCAAGGCCCAGAAGGGCCGTGACGCACGCTTCCGGAAAGAGTACGCCGGCCCGGGGCTCCCAGACGGCGCTCATCTCCGGGTCAGGCCGGAGGGCCGGGAACCGCCTCCGCACCTCGTCAGCGGTGAGGACCTCGTGGGTCAGCCCGTGGGTTCGGGCGCTGAGGAGGCTGCCCTGAACGAGTTCGCCGCCGGCAGGGCCCACCGTGAGGCCACCGGTCTGCAAAAAGAGCCGGCGTCCGGCCTCGGATTCAACTTCGGCCCAAAGTTCGTAGGCCCGCCGGACCAGGGGCACGTAGGCCGGGTGCTCGTAGTAGGCCTCGCGGATGATCCGGGAGCGACCGTGGGAGGAGCCGAGCCAGTGGGGCGGCCAGAACCGCTCAATGCCGAGCACCCGCAGGCCCCGCCGGGCCAGGTGGTAGGCCGTCGCGCTGCCCATAATGCCCAGCCCGACAACGATAACATCGTACGACCTTTCCATACTCCCAACCCTCCCGAATCAGCGGTCCAGTCCGAGCTTTGCAAGCAGGTGGTCGAGCTCGGCAAAGGTCTCCGGGTCCGGCAACTGAGCCGGCCGCCGGAGACGGGCCGACCGGATGACTCCCCGCCGGCGAAGGATTTCCTTTCGGATGGCCAGGCCGATGCCGGGCTGGGCCTCGAATTTTATAAGGGGCAGGTATCGGTAGAAAGTGTCTTCGGCGCCCGGCCGGTCGCCCGCCTGAAACCGGTTGTAGATTTCCACCAGGACCTCGGGGAAGCCGAAGCCGGTCATGATGCCCCGGGCGCCCCGGCAAAGCTCCTCGTAAAAATAGAGGCCGCCCAGGCCCCCGAACAGCCCGAGCCGGTCCCCCGAAAGCCTCCGGATGGCCGTAAACTTCGGGGGCGTCGGCGTGGCTTCAACCTTGGCGTATTCCACGCCGGGGATCTCACCGAGTCGGGCGATGAGGGCGGCCGGCATATTCACCCCGGTGGTCAGGGGCTCATCCTGGACTACAATCGGGATGCTTACGGCGCCGGCGACCGCCTTGTAGTATTCGTAAAGCCCGTCGGCGTCGGGCCGGATAACGTACGGGGGCATCACCAGGAGGGCGTCGGCCCCGGCGGCCTCGGCGGCCCGGCTCAACTCCACGGCGACCTCGAATCCCGAGTGGCCCGTCCCGGCCACGACCGGCACCCGGCCCCGGGCCTGGTCAACGACAACCTCGACGACCCGCTGACGCTCGGCGTCGGAGAGCTTGTGGACCTCGCCGGCGATGCCCAGCACCGTCAGGCCGTGACAGCCCCTGCCGATGAAAAACTCCACCAGGTTCCGCAGGCTTTCTTCATCCAGGCGGCCTTCGTCGTCAAAGGGCGTGACCAGAATCGGCAGGACCCCGGCCAGGGTCTTATGGTCCGTCATCGTCAATCCTCCCGACAGAACTCCGGGTCTTCGCCCCGCCCAGGATGTGGAGCCAGGCGTACAGAAGGCCCTCCTTTGCCAGTAGTTCCTCCAGGGCCAGCAGGGTCGAGCGGCGGCGCCGGCGGGAAAAGACCAGCCGCTTGAGCTCTCCGAGGGCAATGGTGCCGTCGGCCCGGCGGGCGGCCCGTAGGAGCCGCTCAGCTTCGGTCATGGCCCCTCCCACCAGGGGTAAGACGGGGGCGAAAGCTCGTCGGCGGTGCGGCCGGCCCAGTCGTAGTCCTTCAGTCGCGGCCACATGCGCTCCCCGGCGGCCTGGAGCCTTGCGGTCAGGGTGCGCTCGTCCGCCGCCCGCAGGACCTGCCGGTTCGCCATCACCACTTCCCCGTCGATGATAACCGTTTCGACGTCATGGGTTTCGGCGCTGTAGACGATGTTTTTGATCGGGTCCCGAACCGGCGACATCGTGACCGTGCCGGCGTCCCAGATAACCAGGTCGGCGCGGGCGCCCGGCGAAATCCGGCCGAGGTCGTCCCGGCCGAGGGCCCTGGCCCCGCCGAGGGTGGCCGCGTCGAATACCTCGGCCGCCGTAGCCACGTTCGTATTGCGCTCCACCAGCTTGCCGACGCAGGCGGCCCACCGCATCGCATTAACCATCGACTGGGGCAGGTGTCGGTGCCCAGGGCGATGTTGATCCCGGCCCTGAGGTAGCGGGTGAACGATTCGAGGGCGACGCCCCGCCGGTAGAAGACCCAGGGGGAATGGGCGACGGATACGCCGGCTTCGGCCATTATCTCGATGTCTCCGGGCGGGTAGTTCGTCCAGGAGCTCCCCGCGATGATTATGGCATGCCCCAGGATGACGTCCGGGCCGAGAAAGCCGATATCCCGGAGCCAGGCAATGGGGGACCTGCCGTGGCGCCGGAGCATCTCCTGAAACTCGATAACCGACTGCGAAACGTGAATGGTCACCGGAAGCTGCCGCTCGGTCGCGACCCGGTGGGTCTCCCGGAGCAGCCCCTCGGAGCAGGTGTCAACCTGGGCCGGGGAAAGGAGCCCCCGGATGCGGCCGTTGGCCCGGCCGTCCCAGCGGTCGATGACCTCCAGCGCCCGGCGCAGACCGGCAAACCCGCCCGCCTCATCCCACTCGTAGAGGACCTGTTTGCCGTCGGGGGTGTACCAGCGGCCGGAGCGGTAGAGCGGGCCGATGTAAACCCTCAGGCCGATACGTTCGGCCTGCTCGGCGACGTATTCGGTCTGGGAGCCGAGCTCGCAGACGGTCGTGCAGCCGGTTCGGATTAGCTCGACCAGGGAGAAGTCGACGCAGGCCCGGGTAGCCTCCTCATCCTGGGCGGCAGCCCGGGCCGGCAGATACTCGTAGAGGCCCGACATGTAGAACTGGGGCGAGCCGCGGTCCTCAATAAAGGATTTATCCAGGGGGGAGCCGGCCAGGTGGGCGTGGGTGGAGATGAGGCCCGGGGTGACGATTTTGCCGGCGGCGTTGATAACCCGGTCGGCCTGGCCGTCGAAGCGGCGGCCGACGTGGGTGATGGTGTTCCCTTCATAGACAACAACCCCATCCCGGATAATCCGGTGCTGACGGCCGTCGAAGCCGACAACCCACGAGGCCCTTATGAGCGTCCGTTCGGCCATTTCGGACCTGCTCGGCCGCCGGCCGGCCGTCGATACAGGATAAGGGGATGGAACCGGACCATGCCGGTGGATTTTAGCATTTTGCTGGAGGTTGGCCTGCTGGTTGTCCTGCTCTGGCTGTCGCCCCGGCGGGCCTGAGCGTTAAACGAGCCGGATCCGCCGGAACGCCTCGGCGTAGGGCACGCCGGCCAGCTTGCCGACTTCTTCGGCCCAGCGGGTTACGAACTCGTGGACGGGCCGTTCGCCGACCTGCGTGCGGTGGGCCCGCAGTGCCCGGACCTTAAGCTCCAGGGTCTCGGAAATGTCGACGAAAAAGTTCGGCTCCCTGGGGCCCGAAAGGTAGACCTCCTCAACGGTGTGGACATCCAGCCCCTGTTTGAGGAGCTCCGGGAACGTGGGGCGGTTCCGGGCCGCCGGGAAGATGGCCGCCAGGGTCACTTCCCCGGCCGCGACGTGGTCCGGGTGATTAATGTAGCGGTCGGCCAGGTAGCGGGCGGTGGGGTCGGGGCAAACGACCCACTGGGGCCGGTAAAGGCGGATGATGCGGACCAGCTCCCGGCGAAGCTCGATGGTGGGCTGGAGAACCCCGTCCTCGTAGCCCAGAAAGAGCACGTCCTTCACCCCGAGGATGCGGGCGGCCTCCCGCTGCTCCTCGACCCGGATGCGGGCGAGCCGCTCGCCGGCCAGCTCGATGTCGTCGGTGCCCTTGCTGCCGTCGGTGAGGATAACATACATGACCTCCCGGCCTTCCCGGGCCCAGCGGGCGAAGGTTCCGCCGGCGGAGAACTCGGGGTCATCGGGGTGGGCGAAAATTCCCATTACGTCGACCATTCGGCCCCTCGTGTTCGAAGTATCGATCTACATTATACGCCGGCGGGTCGGCCGGACGGTAAGTCCCAGGGGAGCTCGGATGCACCAAAAAAGTCTGGGATGGATAAATAAAAGCGGCGGGCCTTATCCTTGAGATACCAGGAAACCAAGGAAGGAGGCCCACCGCCATGCAGGTGAAAGTTACCTGCACCCTTAATCTAACCGATGGCATGGCCGATGTCAACCGTCTCGAGGAGGCAGTCTTTAAGCTCGGCCTTAAGTTCATGGCCGAGCTTATGGCCAGGGCCCTGGCCGCCCTCGATGAGCAGTCCGAGAAGGTCTGTCCGGACTGCTCAGCTCAGGAGCCGGTCTCGGATGGCACCGCCCTTTACCAACTCAGAACCAGGTTTGGGACCGTCCCCATCAAGCGGCGCCAGTATCGCTGTAAAGGCTGCGGCCGGGCGTTCAGGCCTTTAGACAAGGTGCTTTCAAGGGCCGGACCAGGTCGGGCAACCCAGGGTCTGGCCAAGCTTGCCGTCCTGGCAGCTGCCTCCTGGCCCTTTGGCACAGCCGCCAGGGTCATAAACCAGCTTTGTGGGGCTGAAGTCAGTCCCGAATGGGTAAGGCAAGTGGCCGAATCCGAAGGTAAGGCCCAAGCCGAGCAAACCAGGGAGGTCGCCCTTTCGGTCATTGAAAGCCGGGCTGGGGTCGAGCCGCTGACCGAAAGCCGGCAGCTTTTAGTTGAGCTGGACGGCTGCTGGGTGAAAAGCCGGGATAACCCTGAAGGGATGGAGTGCAAGGTTGGGGTTGTAGCCTCGGGTAAAGAACAGACCGGCAAAGAAAGGTTCAAGCTTACGGACCGCAGGTATGCGGCGACCTTTTTGGGGGTTGAGGTTTTCGGCCCGTTAGTTTACGTTGAGGCGGCAAAGCTGGGGATTGAGGGTGCCGAGAAGGTTGTGGTGCTTGGGGATGGGGCCGACTGGATTGACACGGTAGCTTGCCGGTATTTTCCTGGCTCTGAAAGGCGGCTGGACGTCTGGCACCTGCTTAAAAGGTGCCGGGAAGCCGTAAGGGCTGAAAGGCTTGAGCCTGGGGAAGCCGGCAAGCTTATGAGCGAGCTTAGCAAGCTTTTGTGGTGTGGGCAAGTGGGCGAGGCCTTAAGGGTTGTCCGGGCAAGGCTTAAAAGTCAGGTTGGGTTGGAGTTTGCCGGTTATCTTCAAAACCAGCGCAGCTGGATTGTTAACGCCCAGCAGTTAAAAGCTAGGGGCGAGGTTGTCGGCAGTGGGGCGGTCGAGAAGGCAGCTGATATCGTGGTAAGTCGGCGATTCAAGCGGCGTGGGATGAGCTGGAGGCGGGCCGGTGCCGAAGCTATCGTGGCCTTGAGGGCCGACATCCTCAACCAGGCCGCAGCCTGATGACGGCCCCAGGAATTTTTGGTGCATCCGGGGAGCTCCCTATAATTTCGGGCGGACCGCGGTCCGCCCGACCGAAAGGCCAAGTCCTGCCGGTCCCGCCGGGTTTAAGTCCGCGGCGGAAACTCGAAGACAACCCAGGCAATGCCGTAAAGGAGCAGGAAGGCGCTGAAGCCGATGACCATCAGGTTATCATACCAGCGCGGGCGAATCTCCGCCGGCAGGTAGCGGTTGTTAATGTACATGGTGAGGAACATGTAGGCGGGGAGGGAGAACATCCCGATGTAGGACAGCAGCAGCCAGATCTCGTAAGGGGTGCCAACCGGGATCGTCGCCATCGAAGCCAGGCAGATAACGGCCAGGATAACGAAATACCAGAAGCGGTAGCTGCGCCCCCGCTGGACAAACCGGTGCTCCGTCCAGAGAACGTCGGTGGTCGCCCGGGCGAGGCCGTCATAAGTGGCGTACTGGCTATCATAAAGGCTTATCAGGACAAAGAAGGCGAACAGGACGAACAGCGCCGGGCCATAGGCCGACCGGAAGATCTCAGCGAGCACCACCGCAATGCGCCAGCCGGATGGGAGGTCCATCCCGTAGATCTTGGCGGCACTGTAGCCGGCCAGACTGGCGAAGAAGGTAAAGAGCATGCCGCCCAAAATGACCATGAACACGACCAGGGTGACCGTGTTCAGCTTCATCCAGCGGTTCCACTTGCGAAGCTCATCGGGATCGGTCGTATCGAAAGTAAAACCGTGGGCCTGAACCTCCTCAGGTCGGGCAACCAGGCCCGTGACCCGGCCGATGTAAGCCCCCATCCCCATGCCCCGTTCCCGGAGCCAGAAGGTGTGGAAAGCGTTCCAGGCACCGCCCAGCGGCTGCTGAAGGAAGGGGCCGATGGCTGACAGGGTCGCGCCGGCCGGTATTGTTCCGATGGCCAGCCAGCCGAGGAGCGTCTCAAAGAAGCGCTGGACATCGGTCATAAGCAATGAGAGGATAACCACCCCGCCGGTGCCGACGACGAAGACAAACCACATAATGTATTCAAGGACCCGGTAAACGTACTGGCTAACAGCGAAAAGGATGAATACGGAGCCAATGGCAGCTACGGCCCAGATTTTCGGGTCGCCTCCGAGCAGGGCGGCCGTTTGGGCGGCCGCGCCCCCGATCCAGGCCGGCCAGAACATCACCAGGATGCAGGCGATGACACCTACCCAGGCCCAGAGGGCCCCCGGCCTGATCCGGGCAAAGCCCTGAAAGATCGTCTCGCCGGTAGCCATTGTCCAGCGGGCAATCTCCCGGTTGAAGAAGACCTGGAAGATGGATGACACCCAGTAGAGCCAGAAGAGTTTTATAAGGCCCTTGCTCGAAACGTAGCCGGTATGGTAGGCCTCGAACCCGCCGATGGCCAAGGACCCGAGAATAACAGCTGGACCCGCCCAGCGAACGATATCTTTTGCGGTGAGGGGTGGGGGTTCGGGAAGGGGCCTGATCGGCAGCGGGGGCTTGATGTCCCCCATCTTGACCGCCCGGGGCTCCGGAACCGCACGCGCTTCGGTAACCATGCCTCGCACCTCCCCCTAGGCCAAATGCTGGTTACCAGCCATCTTAAGTATAGAAAAGCAAAATACAGGTGTCAATATGCAGAACGCAAGACCGCAAAGCTACTCAGATTCGCCAGGCGAGGAGGACCCCGTCCCGGATGGGGATGATGCTGGCGATGAAGTCCGGGTCGGCGAAGACCAGCCGGGTGAATTCCCGGACGCCCCGGGTGGCCGGGTCGTTGGCGGCCTCATCCCAGACCCGGCCGGACCAGAGCATGTTGTCCACCAGGAGCAGGCCGCCCCGGCGCAGGCGGCTTTTGATGACAGGGAGCGACTGCGGGTAAGCAGGCTTCTCAATATCGCTGAAAATCAGGTCGAATTCGCCCCCGGTCCGGGCCAGCTCCGAAACCGCCTCGGCCACCCGGAACCGCACGATATCCAGCAGGCCCAGCCGGCCCAGGTAGTCCCGGGCCTCCCGGGAGAGCCGCTCATCCCAGACAACGTGATAGACCTCCCCACCCCCGTTATCCCGAACGGCCAGGGCCAGCCAGGCCGTCGAATACCCGAAACCCGACCCCAGCTCGAAGACCCGGCGGGCCCCAACCATCCGGCCGAGCTGGTAAAACAGCTGGCCCACTACCGGCCCGACAATGGGGAATGCCGTCTGGCGCGCCCGCTCCTCCATCTCCTGCAGGACCGGGTGGCGGGGTGGAACAAGGCCTTCAAGGTAGGCCTCAAGCCGGGGGTCATAAAGGTTCGCCACGGAGTGCGCCTCCTCCTTTAGTCTACCTTCTTCAAATGCTACATGATATATACTCAGATGGGGGTGGAGCCCTGTGATGGGGCGGCCGCCGGTGATAGCCGGCATCTATAGCTGCGATTCAAAATTCCTGGATAAGGACCGGCGGATTTCGCCCGACCGCGTGATATCATACTCGGGAGGTCAGGCCCATGCTTGAGGTGACCCGTCTCCGGGCCCCGGCCGGCGCCGGTTTCCCGGCTGTGCGTCTGCGGCGGTTGCGCCGGACCCCGGCGCTTCGGGAGCTGGTTCGGGAAACCCGCCTTTCGGTAAAGGATTTTATTTACCCGCTCTTTATTACCGAGGGCCGCGGCATCCGGCAGGAGATTGAGAGCATGCCCGGTCAGTACCGCTGGTCCCTTGACCTCCTTCCGGCTGAAATCGAGGCCGTGGCCCGGCTCGGTGTCCGGGCCGTTTTACTTTTCGGCATCCCCGACCATAAAGACGAGGTCGGGTCGGGGGCCTGGGCCGAAGACGGCATTATTCAGCGGGCGGTGCGGGTTATAAAGGCGACCGTTCCGGACCTCACGGTCATCTGCGACGTCTGCCTGTGCGAGTACACGAGCCACGGCCACTGCGGCATCGTTCGGGACGGCTACGTCCAGAACGATGAGACCCTGGAACTGCTGGCCCGAACGGCCGTATCCCAGGCCGCGGCCGGGGCCGATATTGTGGCCCCGTCGGACATGATGGACGGCCGCGTCGGGGCGATCCGCCGGGCCCTGGACGAGGCGGGGTTCAGCCACGTGGCGGTCATGGCCTACAGCGCCAAATACGCATCGGCGTTCTACGGGCCGTTCCGGGAGGCCGCCGGCTCGGCCCCGCAGTTCGGCGACCGGCGGGCCTACCAGATGGACCCGCCGAATGTCCGGGAGGCCCTGCGGGAAGTCGAGCTCGATATCGGCGAGGGGGCCGATATCATTATGGTTAAGCCGGCCCTGGCCTATCTTGACGTTATCCGGGCCGTCCGGGAGCGCTTCGACCTGCCCCTGGCCGCCTACAACGTGAGCGGCGAGTATGCGATGGTCAAGGCCGCCGCCCGAAACGGCTGGCTGGACGAGCGGCGGGTGACCCTGGAGATCCTTTACGGCATAAAGCGGGCCGGGGCCGACCTGATCATCACTTACCACGCCAGGGACGCGGCCCGCTGGCTTCAGGAAGAGGGCTAGGACGCGTGGGGCCGACCGGGTGAGGTCAGCCCCGGGCCAACAGCAACGGACATCAGAAAAGGAGGACCCGATGCCTACGAAGAATACCGGCCTCAAAGGTGTGGTGCTTGCGGAGACGCAGGCTAGCTTTATCGATGGGGAGAAGGGGAAGCTCCTTTACCGGGGTTATCGTATTGAGGACCTGGCGACGAAGTCGACCTTTGAAGAGGTTGCTTTTCTCCTCCTTTACGGGCATCTGCCCACCCGGGCTGAGCTGGACGAGTTTGACGCCGCCCTGCGGGCAAGTCGGTCGATCCCGGACGAGGTTGTCCAGGTAATCCGGCTTGTCAAGCATGCCCACCCGATGGATGTTCTCCGGACCGGGGTCTCGGCCCTGGCCGCCTTCGACCCGGAGGTCAATGACGTATCCGAGCCGGCGACCCTGCGCAAGGGCATCCGGCTCACGGCCCAGGTTCCGACCATTGTCGCCTACCACCACCGCATCCGGCAGGGTCTGGACCCGGTTCCGCCGAACCCGAACCTGGGCCATGCGGCTAACTTCCTCTGGATGCTCTTCGGCGAGGAGCCGCACCCTGAGGACGCCCGAACCCTCGACGTCGACTTCATCCTGCACGCCGAACATGGGGCCAATGCCTCGGCCTTCGCGGCCCGGGTAGTGGTGAGCACAATGTCCGACCTGCACTCGGCCATTGTTGCGGCCATCGGCGCCCTTAAGGGCCCCTGGCACGGCGGGGCGGCCGAGGCCGTCATGCGGATGGCCGAAGAGATCGGCTCGCCCGACCGGGCTGAAGCCTACGTCCGGGAACGGCTGGCCCGGGGCGAGCGGGTAATGGGCTTCGGCCACCGGGTCTACAAGGCTGAGGACCCCCGGGCGAAGCTCCTGCGGCCCCTGGCCCGGGAGGTGGCTGAGCGCCGGCATCAGCCCCACTGGTTCCAGATTCTGCAGAAGGTCGAAGAGGTCATGAAGCCCTACCAGGAGCGGGGCATCTACGTCAACGTCGACTTCTATGCCGGCGTTGTCTACTACCTGCTGGGCATCCCCGAGGACCTGTTCGTGCCCATCTTCGCCATCGGCCGGGTGCCCGGCTGGGTCCTGCAGTGCATCGAGCAGTACCGGGACGCCGTCCTGATCCGCCCGCTCCTGGAGTATGTGGGGCCGATGGACCTTGAATACGTGCCCATTGACCAGCGGGGCCCGGCCCCGGCCCGAGCCTGAGGCCCGGGCCTGAGCAGACCCGACCATGGCCGTGGGTTACCGGCGCACCGGGGCCTGGCTGGCGGCCCTCGCAGCCACCGCCCTGACGGCGTGGCTCCTGGTGGAGTTCATCACCTGGGCCGTCATTCTGGTCCATTCAGCCATTCACTTTCTCCCCTGGAAGGTCGGGGTGGCGGTTCGCTACCTGGCCCTTTACGGAGTCGCCCTCATCGCCCCGGCCGCCGTTATGCGGGCGAGCTGGGAATGGCTTTACCGCAACGGCGACCGGCACGGCTTCGTGGTCGGGTTTCTCGTCAGCCTGTTCCTGCTGGCGGTCTTTGTCCCGGTGCTTCTGGCCTACAACATCGCCGACCTGCTGGGCAGGTGAAGCCGCCGCCGATGGCTGGTTTTCCCGGCCGGCCGGGCGGTCGGGCGCCTGACCAGCTCCGGCCGGTCCACATCAGCCCGGACCCGCTCGAGTTCGCCGAAGGCTCGGCCCTGATTGAGCAGGGCCGAACCCGCGTTCTGTGCGCGGTCACCGTCGAAGAACGGGTGCCGGCCTTCCTGGCCGGTACCGGCCGGGGCTGGGTCACCGCCGAGTACGGGATGCTCCCCCGGGCCACCCCGACCCGGTCGCCCCGGGAGGCGGCCCAGGGCCGGCTCTCCGGCCGGACGCAGGAGGTTCAGCGGCTCATCGGCCGGGCCCTGCGGGCCGTCGTCGACCTGGAAAAGCTTGGCGAGCGCACCCTGATCGTCGACTGCGACGTCCTCCAGGCCGACGGCGGAACCCGCACGGCGGCCATTACGGGCGCCTGGGTTGCCCTGGTGCGGGCGGTTGCCCGGCTCCGGGCCCAGGGGGTGCTGGCCGACGACCCGATAAAGCAGGCGGTCGCGGCCGTAAGCGTCGGCATCGTCGACGGTATTCCCCTGCTCGACCTGGAATACGTCGAGGACTCCCGGGCCGAGGTCGACCTCAACGTCGTGATGACCGCCGACGGGCGCTTCGTTGAGATTCAGGGAACGGCCGAGGCCGAGCCTTTCAGCCGGGCCCAGCTCGATGTCCTGCTGGCCCTGGCGGAGAAGGGGATCCGTCAGCTTCTGGAGGCCCAGCAGGCGGCCCTCAGTCGGGCCGGTTAGCGGGCTGGGGTCCGGGTCGGGGTGGGGCTGGGGGCCGGGGTCTGGGTACGGGCTACCGGGGTCGGGGTTAAAGCCGGACGGCGGGTCTGGGTAGCCGTCGGCGTCTGGCGGGGCACGGGCGTGGGACTCCGGAGCGGCGTTCGGGTGGGCGCGGGCATAGCCGTCGGCGCCGGGGCCACGGTGGGGACCGCGGCCGGCACCTCAGGGGCCGGCTCAGCCGGCTCGCTGGTGGGTTCGGGGGTCAGTACCGGTGCCGGCAGGCGGGCCGGTACCTGCTCCCCCCGGGCCTGAGTTCCGGGCGAGGCGGGCAGGGGAATGAGCACCAGGCTGGCAATTCCCAGGCAGTAGCAGAGGGCCCCGAAAAGGTAAATGAGGGCGAGGGTGGCGTAAAACCGGCGGCCCCAGGTGGTCTGCCGGCTCCACCAGGCCTGAATCCCTCGCCATCGGGCAATTACGGCGGTTAATAACTCACGGCCCGCCTGGCCCAAGGACGTCTAGCGGTAGGCGAGCCTGGCCAGCAAGATGCCGACCTCGTAGAGCAGGATCAGGGGCACCGCGACCAGGGTCTGATTCACGGGGTCGAAGGTGGGGGTGATAATCGCCCCCAGGGCGAAGGCCCCGACGATGGCGTATTTCCTGAGGCGGCCCAGTTGCTGGGGGTTGACAATCCTGATCTTTGCCAGGAAGTAAATGACCAGGGGCGTCTCGAAGACGACCCCAACCCAGAAGAGAAAACGGGTGACGAAATCGATGTAGCTTGAAAGCCGGATCTGCGGGCGGGCGATGTCCTCCCCCGGCCACCCGAGCAGGAAGGTGAGGGCCGGGGGCATGAGGACAGCGTAGGCGAAGACCACCCCGAGGACGAAGCTTAAGGTCGCCCCGGGCAGGAGCCAGAACAGGTAGCGCTTCTCGGTCGGGGTCAGCCCCGGCGCGATAAACATGACGGCCTGGTAGACGATAGCCGGCATGGCCAGGATGACTCCGGCCAGGAGCGCGACCCGGAAGTACGACCCCATCCCTTCGGTGGGGTCGATAAAGATAAGGTCGATGGACTGGGCCGGCGCCTTTAAGATCTCGAAGATCGGCCGGGTAAAAAGCAGGGAGAAAAGGGTTGCGACACCCAGCGCCACAAAGCTGCGGATCAGCCGGGTCCGCAGCTCGGCCAGGTGTTCGAAAATGGTCATCCGTTTCTCATCGGCGACCTGGGCCACCTCTACTCCTCATCGTCCTCGACGCCGTGCTCTTTGATAAATTCTACCGCATCCCGCACGGTGCGGATGCGCTCGGCCTCCTCGTCGGAGATGGTGATCTGGCGGCCCTCCTTGCTGAACTCCTCCTCGAGCCGCATGATCAGTTCGACCAGGTCCAGGGAGTCGGCATTGAGGTCCTCGATAAAGGACGCATCGGGCGTGACCTGGTCCTCATCTACCCCAAGCTCCTCCACGATGATGCGCTTTACACGTTCGTAGACCGTTGCCATGTATTCACCCCCTCTGGAAATTTTTGGGTTAACTGCTGGCGCAGGGGGACTTCCCGTCCGCCTGCGCCGGCCCGGTTGCCGGAATTATGGTTTGCTGGCGCTGCCTGGGGTTCCGGTCACCCGGCCGTAGGCCCGGACGACGGCCCCCAGGACGCCGTTTATGAACTTGGGCGAGGCGTCCGTCCCGAAAAGTTTGGCCAGCTCGACGGCCTCGTTTATGGCCGCCTTGACCGGCACCTGGTTTTCGAAAAGCACCTCGTAAAGGGCCATTCTGAGTATGTTCTTGTCCACCAGGTTCATCTGTTCCAGGGGCCAGGCCGGGGCGAACCGCCTGATTATTTCATCCAGCTCAGCCCGGTGGGCCAGGGTCCCATAGATGAGGCTCCGGGCGAATTCGGCCGCATCAGGCGGCAGCGGCTCCTCGGCCAGGCGGTACTCCAGGGCCCGGGCCGGGTTGTGGCCGGTCAGGTCGTGCTCAAACAGCACCTTGAAGGCCACAATTCGGGCCTGACGTCGCCAGCCCGGCTTCTTTTCGGCGGCCATTCTAAAGTTTAAATTAGCCGAGACTCATGCCGCCGTCAATAAGCAGGACCTGGCCGGTAATATACCCGGCGGCATCGGAAGCCAGGAAGGCGACCAGCTCGGCCACCTCATCGGGCGTCCCGAAGCGGCCCAGGTGAATCCGCTTGAAAAGCTCCGCTTTCAGCCGCTCGTTGAGTTTCGTGGTTATGTCCGTCTCAATGAAGCCGGGGGCGACGACGTTGGCGGTTATATTCCGGGAGGCGACCTCCTTGGCCAGGCTCTTGGTAAACCCGATAACGCCGGCCTTGGCCGCCGAGTAGTTGGCCTGGCCGACGTTGCCGTGGACGCCGACGATACTGCTCATGTTGATTATCCGGCCCCAGCGCTGCCGGATCATCGGCCGCACGGCCGCCCGGCAGCAGTAAAACGTCCCCCGCAGGTTGACGTCCATAACCAGGTCCCAATCCTCGTCGGACATCCGCAGAAGCAGGGTGTCCCGGATCAGGCCGGCGTTGTTTACCAGGATATCCAGCCGGCCAAACCGGTCAAGGGCCTGCTGGATCAGGGCCTCGGCCTCCTCCCGCCGGCTCACGTCGGCCCGAAAGGTGACCGCCTCAGCCCCGCACTTGCGGATGAGGGACGCGACCTCCTCGGCTTCGGCCTGACTCGTCCGGTAGTTTACCACGACCCGGGCGCCCCGTTCGCCGAGCTTGAGGGCGATCGCCCGGCCGATACCCCGGGACGACCCGGTAACGACCGCAACCTTGCCGTCCAGACGCAGTCGCTCCATCTGGATTCAACTTCCAAGCTGGCTGAGGGCGGCAAGACCCTCCACGGCAACGGCTTCGACCCCGGCGTCGATTCGCCGGAGCAGGCCCGTCAGAACCCTGCCGGGACCGAGCTCGACGAATCGCCGCACGCCCTGCCCGATAATATATTCCATCGACTGGTGCCACCGCACGGGCCGCAGAATCTGTTCCCGAAGCTCGGCCCGGATCTCCTCGGGGGTGACGATGGGGCGGGCGGTAACGTTGGCAATAACCGGCACCCGGGCCGGCCGGAACTCGGTTGCGTCTACCAGGGGCCGGAGCCCCTCGGCGGCCGGGGCCATCACCCGGGAGTGAAAGGCCCCGCTCACGTTCAGGGGAATTACCCGGCGGGCGCCGCGCTGACGGGCAAGCTCGGCGGCCCGTTCCAGGGCCGGCCGCGGCCCGCTGATGATAATCTGGCCCGGCCCGTTGTAGTTTGCGATTTCAACCCCGGTCTCGGCGCAAATTTCAGCCAGGGCCGCCTCCTCCAGCCCGAGAACCGCCGCCATGCCGCTCGGAACGGCCTCGGAGGCGGCCTGCATCAGCCGGCCCCGCTCCCGCACCAGCTTCAGGCCCGCCTCGAAGTCCAGGGCCCCGGCCGCCACCAGGGCGGTGTACTCGCCGAGGCTGTGCCCGGCCATGAACCGGACCCCATCCGGGATGCGGAGGCCTCCGGCTTCCCGGGCCGCCGCCAGGCAGGCCAGGCTGGTGACGAAAATTGCCGGCTGGGCGTTCTCGGTCCGGGTGAGGATCTCCTCGGGACCCTCGAAGCAAAGCCGGCTCAGGGCGAAACCCAGGATCCGGTCGGCTTCATCGAAAAGCCGGCGGGCGGCCGGGGACGCCTCATAGACGTCCCGGCCCATCCCCACCGTTTGGGAGCCCTGGCCGGGGAAGAGCAGGGCTACACCCACTGCCGGCTCAGCCCTCGACCTGCAGGACCTGGCGGCCGCGGTAGTAGCCGCAGTGAGGGCAGACCTGATGGGAGGGCCGCAGGCGGTGACAGCGCGGGCAGGCCACCAGGTGGCGGGGGTCGGCCCGGAAATGGGCCCGCCGATTCGCCGTCCGGCGCTTGCTGGGTTTCTTCTTCGGAACAGCTCCCACGGTAGTGGCTCCTTTTCGGGCTCGATGGGTCTCAGGCCGTTGAGAGACGGTCGAGCAGGCTGGCCAGCGCGGCCAGCCGCGGGTCAGCCGGCTCGGGCGGGCAGTCGCACCCGCCGAAGTTGAGATTCTTGCCGCAGGTGGGACAGAGGCCGGCGCAGTCGGGCCGGCAGAGGACCCGGATCGGGGTGTTGATCACCGTGTACTGGCGAACAGCCTCGGTGAAATCGAGGATGTGGTTTTCGTCAATCAAAAACGCCGAGTCGTCTTCAGGCGCGGGCAAAAAGGCCCCGGTGGCGATATCCCGGGTCGGCAGATACTCCTCCTCGAAATCGAACTCCAGCTGGGTGTCGAACTCTTCGAGACACCGGCTGCACTGGCAGTGGACCTCGACCCGGGCCGTTCCCTGAGCCAGAATGCCCCGGTTCGTCCGGGTTAAAAGGACGCTGACAACCGCCCGCCGGGGCAGCCCGTCGACCGGCTCGAGGCGCTCATCAAACCGGTAAGTTCGCGTTGTGCCGGTAGGTTGCTTGAGAAGCTGCGCAACGTTACACTGCATTTCGACCAACCCTCCTTCCCACGGCCTGGGAACGCTCCGCCGCCCCGACATTTTTCTTGACAGCCGTCAGCGCGCTCGTCAGCCGACCTTCGAGGTCGCCCAGGACCTCCCGGATATACCGGTCGGCTTCGGCCTCCCGCCGGGCGGCCTCCTCTTCGGCCCGGGCCACCAGTTCGGCGGCCCGGCGGCGGGCCTCTTCGACAACCCGTTCGGCTTCCCGCTCGGCCTCCTGGCGGATTTCGGCGGCCTGCCGCTGGGCCAGCTGAACGACCTCGCTCTGACTCGCCCTGGCCTCGGCGTAACGCTGGGCCTCGGCCAGCATCTGCTCGGCCTCGGCCCGGGCCTGCTCGAGGATCTGTTCCCGTTCCTGGAGTATCAACTTGGCTTCCCGGACCGACCGCGGCACGGCCACCTTGAGCTGGTCGATGAGCTCAAGGACCTCGGCCTCATCCACCAGCACCTTGCCGAGGACGGGAATCCGGAAGGCGTTTACAATCGCCGCTTCGAGCTCGTCGATAAGGTCGAGGAGGTCTATCGTCGGCTCCTTTCGGCAAGTTTGGCCTTGACGGCCGCCAGGACGTTCGGCGGCACCAGGTCCGAGATGTCCCCACCCAGGGGGGCGATCTCCCGCACCCGGGTCGAGGAGAAGTAAGAATATTCGAGCTTTGTCATCAGAATTATCGTCTCGATCTCCGGGGCCATCTTGGCGTTCATCAGGGCCATCTCGTACTCATAAAGAAAGTCGTCGAACGCCCGGATCCCCCGGATTATGACCCTGGCGTTGATCTGCCGGGCAAAGTCCACGGTGAGCCCGCTGTAGGGAAGCACCTCGACGTTTGGCAGGTGACGGGCCGCCTCCCGGAAAAGCTCGACCCGCTCCTCGGTGCTGAACATGAGATTTTTAGGCGGCGCATCGTAAACGCCGACGACCAGGCGGTCGAAAAGCCTGGCTGCCCGGGTCGCAACGTCGAGGTGACCCAGGGTTACCGGGTCGAACGTCCCCGGGTAGAGGGCCGTGGTGCTCACCTGGCGTCTTCTTCTCCTCTGGTGTAAATCGAAACTGCGGTTCCGCCGTAGGTCCGCTGCCGAACCCGCACGAAGCCGTCCAGCTCATCGGGCAGGGCCACAGTCCGGGGGTGTTCAACCACCAGCACCGTGCCGGGTCCGGTCCGGCCGGAGCGGACCACCTCCTCGACGGCGCCGACGAGGTTCGGCAGGTTGTATGGCGGGTCCATGAAGATTATATCATAGGGCCCCTCGACGACCCGCAGGGCCTTGCGGGCGGTCAGCCGGTACACCCTGCCCCGGTCGGCAAAGCCGAGGGCCTCGAGGTTCTGCTTGATGGTCTGGACGGCCAGCGGGTCCTGCTCGACGAAATCGGCCCAGCGGGCGCCGCGGCTGAGGGCCTCCAGCCCCAGGGCCCCGCTCCCGGCGTAGAGGTCGAGGACCCGGCCGCCGACCAGCGGAGCCCCCATGCTCGCCAGCATGTCGAAAATGGCCCCCCGCACCAGGTCGGAGGTGGGCCGGGTTCTGCCCTTGGGGGCCTTGAGCTGGCGTCCCTTGGCCGTGCCGCTGATGATCCGCATGGCTCTGCCCCGTAGTAATATAGCAAAACCCGGCCCGTTCCCTCCCGAACATTATTTCGGCATCGCCGCCAGGGCCAGGTAGGCCGGACGGGGAGTCCAGTCCGGGTTAAGGATAGAAAAAGCCCGCTTGGCGTACCGGTCCTGGGGGTCGGCCGAGGACGCAAAGTTCAGGTTCCAGACGAACATGACGGCGACGTAGCCCTTTTCCCGGCCGATCTGGAAGGCCCGGACCAGGTAGCTGGCCTGGTCCTGCTCGGAGTTGTCCCGGGCGTAGGCGTACTCCGGATAGGGGTTCGGGGAAGATGCCCAGCCGAACTCGGTGAACCACAGCTTCTTGTCAGCGTCGCCGTTCTCGACCATCACCTGGTAATACTGCTCGAACCGGCGGAAGAAGAACGACGGGTGGGTCGTGCCGTTCCAGGTCCGGGGCTTGGGGCTGATCTGGCCGACGAAGTCGTCCGGCGGGTTGTTGTAGCCGCTCGGGTGGACGCCCACCCCGTCGAAGTAGCCCTTCATGCCGGCGGCGTACATCTGACGGAAGTAGTCCAGGTCGTCGATGGCCAGGAGCTGGCCGTTAATGTTAACGGTTCCGGCCGGCGTCGGTGCCCCGGTGATGACCAGGGCCGAGGGGTCGGCCGCCTTGATGGCGGCGTAGGCCGCCCGGAGCAGGGCGACGTACTGGGCCGCGTTCTGGCGGCCGGCCCCGCCCCACTCGTACCAGAGGTTCTGCTCGTTCCAGATCTCGTAGGCCTTGACCTTCCCCCGGTAGCGGCTGGCCAGGGCGCCGACGAAGTTGGCGTAGTCCTGCGGGTTCGCCGGCGGACCCGGCACCGAGAAATCGGTGTCGGCCGGGCGGGCCCACCGGGGCGCGGTAACCACGCTGAAGAGGAGGTTAATGCCGGCCCCGCTGGTGGCACTGACGATGGGGTCGAGCTTGTCCCAGCCGATCTGACCCCGAACCGCCTCGATATCCTCCCAGCGGACCTGGACCTTAACCCAGTTGAAGCCGGCCTGCTGGACCAGGCCGAGGGCCCGGTTCAGGTCGTTGTAAGGGTCGACCTGCATGCCGTAGCCGAAGCCCGGCGGGGCCGGGGCGGGCCGCGCCGGCGGGTTTGAAACCGGGGCCGCCCCGTAGGCCGCCGGGTCCTCGGGCTGGGTGGCGGCCTGGGGGATGATGCCGGCCTCTTTGGCCACGTCCCCGCCGTTGGCGAAGACGACCTGCCCGGCCCGGGCCCAGGGCACATCCACCAGCCACTGCTGGATGATGACCCGCTGGGCCCTGAGCACCCGGACGTTG